>Ga0206683_10000378_pt1 | contig 33081 bp, 21 predicted proteins | sample M280m12015metaG_FD_155483 | JGI IMG/M metagenome (GOLD analysis project Ga0206683, IMG submission 155483) | Ammonia-oxidizing marine archaeal communities from Monterey Bay, California, United States - M2 80m 12015 | ecosystem: Environmental > Aquatic > Marine > Intertidal zone | place: USA...
ATCTTAGAAAAACGTACAAGAGCCTTTCAGGAGAGAATTGGTAAAATTGTTGAAATTGATGAAAGAATCAATCAGAAATGGACGCCGAATTTACCAAATTGGAAACAACAAGATTCGGACTGGTGGAGCGAAGATGAGGAAGAATCAGTCGAATTAGATGCCATCGAAGATTGAGGGATTTCCAATTTCAGGTCCCTGCACTATAATCGCTAGCGTATGCGATTTGCTCAGGAGTTAAAGTATCGATACTAACACCCTCTGTTGCTAATTTCAGAGCAGCCAACTCGCTATCCTGCTCTGATGAAATATCATAAACAATATTTTCATATTGATTTCCTTCAGATGCCAGTCGACAAAGAGAAAGAAACTGATTTGCAAATGACATGTCCATTACTTCACTAGGATGTCCTTCGGCTGCTGCTAAATTGACTAAACGACCTCTTGCAAGAAGATGGACCGTTCTACCACCACTCAACTCAAATGCCTCATTATTATCTCTGATCATGTAGTTCTTTGACGCCCTACTCTCAAGATCTGGGATGTTTATTTCACAATCATAATGACCAGTGTTTGAGACAATAGCTCCATCCTTCATTGAATCAAAGTGTCTTCCAATTATGACATCCTTCATTCCAGTAGCTGTACAGAATACATCTCCTATATTCGCTGCCTCATCCATCTTCATTACACGAAAACCATCCATTACTGCCTTGAGAGCAGCGACTGAATCAATTTCAGTGACTACAACATTGGCACCCATACCACGAGCACGCATCGCGAGACCTCTGCCACAATGACCATATCCCGCTACAACGAATACCTTGCCAGCAAGAAGTACACTAGTTGCTCTAATAATGCCATCAAGAGTTGACTGACCCGTGCCGTGAACGTTATCAAAATCCCATTTTGTAGTAGCATCATTAACTGCAATCACAGGATATTGAAGTTCACCAGCCTCACCCATTGCTCTCAATCTATGTACTCCTGTTGTGGTTTCTTCGGTACCACCAACAATTCCATCAGCTAAATGAGGATACTCTGAGTGTACACGATAGATTAAATCCGCTCCATCATCCAAAGTCAAAGTTGGATTCAGCTCAAGGGTCTTGTCAATTGACCAATAGAATTCATCATTATTCTGTCCATACCAAGCATGAACACTGTACCCTTGAATAGCAAGCCAAGCAGCAACATCATCCTGTGTAGAAAGAGGATTGCATCCAGACCAAGAAATCTCAGCCCCTGCAGCAGCGATTGTTTCGATTAGAACTGCTGTCTCTTTAGTAACGTGCAAACAGCCCGTCACTCGATGGCCAGCCAGAGGTTGTTCGACTTCAGCCTTGGCTCGCAATGCAGCTAATGCAGGCATTCGACTACGAGCCCAAGCGACCTTCAAACCTCCTGCATCAGCAAGAGAAAGATCGGCCACAGTGTATCGGTCGGTGCCATCCATGCAATTATGCGGTTGTCACCACTTCTTCAAGGTGAGGATTTAGTATCCCCCTTGATTAGGTATGTCAACTTCCGCCGCCTTTACCTTGTTGGGCATAATAAGAAGCATAGTACTGCTCAGCATACTGTCTAGCATCTGCTTCGGCATATCCTTGGCCAACCATCTGCTGTACATATGCTTCTACAGGGTCCATCTGTTGAACGCCACCGAACTGTTCAACACTATCTTCAACATCGTCTTTACCTCGTGATCTGAAAATCAAAGTAACTGCAACAATTCCTACAATCAGGATTGCCCCCCCTGCAACATATACAATAGTCATACCAAATCCACTGGATGATTCACAACCTGGTGCAGATGAATCTAATTCGCAGGGGTCATCTGATCTTGGAAGTAAATATATCTTGAAGTCATAATCAAGTTGGTATCTCTCACCATCTCCTTCAACAACACGCCAGTATACTGTTGTGTTCTCTCCATTCGTAGTGTATAAATCCGCTATATTCAGAGTCAATACAAACGATTGACCATCAATAAGAGGAGACATGCCACCTAAATCCGTAGAATTGTACTTGCCAAGAGAGTGTTGATTGGCTTTAATCGTTGGAGAACTATCGAATATATTTGGATCCAAGGCCACTTCAATTGTCAAGCCATATTCAGCACCTGAAACAACAGACCCTGAGACAGAAACCAAATCTTGACTTTGAGAATCTGTAGATTTAGGAGAAGTCAATCGCACATCAGGTGGTGCATCTCCGAAATCCTCACCAACTACTTGAATTTGGATTTCAGCAGTATTGGAAGATTTCTTTCCAGCTCTATCCAAAACCTGCAATTCAACAATAATTTCATGCGGGTTGTTGTTTCCTATATTAGTCAGATTTCGGAAAACGTAAGACCAAATATCGCCTCCAGCTGCACTAGAAATTTCAAATTCGTGAAGAAGATCTGATGGGATGGCCTCATTAGCAGGATAATCATAGTATATATTATACCTATAATATTCAATTCCAGATTGCCCTTGTGGTGCATCTTCATCGAATGATCCTGATGCATCAAACTCCAAACTAATATCACCAGTATCCTTCAATCGAACTTGATAAATTGGTATATCGCCATCCATTTCAAGAAGAGTAACGTACTCATCAGTAATGGAATTTTGAACCAAAGCAATATTGGCAGTAGGGTAATAATCATCTGCTAAATCATCATTGGTTTCTAAAACAATTGATGCAATTCTTGTATGACCTTCTTCATCGTGTAGATATAGCGTCAAGAGCCATTCCGCACCAACAAGACAACCTGTTTGGGAACCAGAATCACCAACGCAAAATGACCCAGGGGTAGGGATGCTTGGAGTGTCTTGTTGAATATGGCTAATTTCACCATAATCAATAATCTCGCCACTCCATCCTGTAACTGAATTATTCACTAAGTTTGGAGTTAGAGTCCAATCCGCTGTTAGGACATCTGCAAGTTCAGGATTATCCGTGATAAAGTTGAATGATAAATCTGCATTCGATTTAATGTAAAATCTTTCATATCCAAATCCATTATTAGCTTCGGTAGGTTGCTCATCATTTATCTCTAATGTGAAACCATCCCCTCTAATTCCGAATGATGATGGATAAGGTGTTACTTGATAGGACAACATGTTAGAAAGCAGAGGCATTGAGGTCCCACCATATGGTTGAGACACAGAAGGATTCTCTACATCAATAGTTGTGATTATCATTCCACCTTGCCCTATGCCACATATTGAGAGAAGAGATTGAGAACTTTCGGATTGACTTCTCAATAAAGTATGGAATGTTCCTTCCGACTGCCTAGCAATCTTGCCTCCACAAATTGTTGGAATCTGCGTATCCTGAGTTTGTGCTGTATTAAGACCAGCTAATGCAACGTATGAACCTCCATGTATTCCTGCGAATGTATTCGTATCAACATCTTTCATCAATGGATGGAAGGCATCAATAATAGTCAAATCATCAAATGTCACAGTGTTGTTGGTGTTACGCATTTTAACATCCAAATCGTGGATAATATTCTCATCATAGGCGGTTCTATATGGACCAAGGTGCATCTGCACAGTACCACCGAAAGTCATGTAACTCTCCAGTACATCATTTACTGAAATTCCAGAATCTCGTGTCTCAGAAAGGGATTGGTAATATTCCCCATATTCGACATTGTAATCGGTTTGCCATGGAAGTAGAATCTTGTCATAATGACTCATCCAATCGGGAGTTGCATAACGATCCCAATCATCTACAGTATACTGTGTGTAGGTCATCCCCATTGACTCAAGGTCACTCTTAACTCGCTGGAGACGCTTTTGATCTGTTGGGTTAGACAAAATTGCAACATCAATATTGTCAACAAAATCAATTTCAAAGAAACGGTCGTTTCCTGAACGATTCCCATCTTCTACCATTGTAGCGAAGAAACTTATGTTGTATCTCGTATCACTTTGCCAACCACCCCAGGGGCTACTCCAATTAGCTTGATCTCTTTGATGAGGATCTAAATCGAAAGGACTGTTATCTGCAGTTTCATTGTAGACCATCTGACCAGTCGCCAAATTGACTATCTTCATGGATAGCTCATATTCTCCTCCAATAACTCCATTGAGCAGTGGGACAGAGAAACTATGTTCAGAAGAATCATCGATAGCATAAACACAATTGTATGTAATATCTGAAACACAATCTAGAACATCGGGCTGCATTAAGGTGATATCTGCACTAGCAATACTGAATATGATTTGAGTGTGATTATTAGCAGAAGTTATTTCACTCATATTGTACCAAGCCGTTCCTGTAATATTAGAGTCTAATATCGTTGTCGCATCTATCCTATAGATTCCTGAACGGAAATTATGTGAAGCCACATTAACAGTAGTTTTCTCTAACGCATCAAGGCCCGTTACATTGTTCATGTAAGTTCCATCATCCTCAAAAGTAAACTCATCAATACGAATATTATCTATTGCAAAACCTGCTAGTCCTGCGTTGCCATTGACACCGTCATCATTAGACTCGAAAATCCATGTCAGAGTAACATCAGAACCTGAAACATCGGTACATTCAGTGTTCCAATTAAAAGTATCATCTGAAGTGGTGTTTAGTAAGGTAATATGATTAAAGTCAAGAATAACTGATTTTACAAGATCCTCCGAATCAAACCAAAGTATTGAATCAAATTTGTCAGAAAGGTCACCAAAATATTCTACCTCTTCATAACTGCCATCTAAATCAAAGTCTTCACATTCATGGAATGGTCTAATGCCATTCTCATTCAAATCAGTCCAACTACCCCAGACATTTCCTGTGAATTCTTCACCGTTCTTTGTCCAATTAATCACAAGACCTGCGGCATCCTGAGGGGAGAAGAAGCGATCATTGTCAGTAATATAGTCGCCTTCAGCAAAATAATCAAAGGTTAGGTATGTGAAATCATCACCTTCCGCTGAGACTTCAATTGGCCCAACTGAAAGCCACTCAGACCAATTATCACCATATCCTGTGTCAGGATGACCTAACCAATATGCTTCACTGTTGAAAACTCCTCTGGACTGAGGAAGCATCGGATGAACACCATTTGAATCATCAATTACAGAACCATTCTCATTCTCATCATCATACCAAATTGGGTCTTCAAAGCCAGAGAAATCCTCGTAAGCCTTTAGATCAGGAATCGCGTTTTGAATTTTAGTTTTTAGTTGGAAATCCGTTAGAGTATTACCGAAGTTCTGAACAATAATTTCAATATCTCTTTCGCCGGATGCATACTTAAGTCCATTTTCCAGACTGACCCATGGCTCTTCAGCAACACCTGGGTCAAAGAGATTCTTTACAGTAAGTTGGAATTTTACTTCATCATTGGTTGCATCAGCATTATCATAACCGCTAGGGTTGTTAAGGTCTGTTTTTATGTAATATGTTTTATTATCAATAAAATCAGCAGTTAGCGAAACTTCCTCAATAGCTCCTGCAGCCATGTTATTGAAGGTAAGTGGCTGGCTAACCATCTCGGCTGGACCAAAAATTACGTCTGTCTTGTAAATCGAGATATTATCAAAGGCAAATCCATCAAATCCTCCTCCTTGTGACGATCCTTCTGGACCTACGCTACCCATTAAGCCACTACGGAATCTGAATCTAATATCTATTATTTCACCTGCATACGGCGTTAAATCAATCTCATAATCTCCACTATAGTTTGTCCATGGTGTAATTGTCCAATCATTGAAATTTCCATTATAAGTGTTATACTCTGGATCAACTCCGAGACCAAGTATTCGTAAGTAACGCTCATCATCCCATCCTCCTGTGAAAAACAATTGTTCCCAACCATTCCCATCACTCCAGACATCAATACCACACGAGTCTTCATACAGCCATCTCTCAACAACTGAATACTGCTCTGCAAGATACAATTCAAAGAACGAAGTACTACAAAATAGATCTATGTCTAAATGTGCCGCATCTGAATTTGTTAAATCTACATTCTCAATAATATATGCTTCATCCATGTTATTGTAATATCCAGAATCATTATCATTTCCTTGATAATCAGATCCAGCCCACATGTAAGTTGTAGGATTAAAATCAGCCTCCCAAATGTCATCTGTTGCTGAACCATTTTCATCAACAGAGGCATTCCATTCCTCATGCCAAGAAGAAGAACCCTGTCCATATTCACCTGTATATGAATTCAAAGCGATAGAACAGGAAGAACAATTTGTATCATCAATATTACCTTCAAAATCATTAGAATATACTAATGTATCAATTCCGTCAAGAACTTCTTTAACTTCAAGATTAACATCGATAGAACCACTAATTGGATTTAATCCCGTATTTTTGACTGTGACATTTACGAACCGTGTACCTTCGCCAATCTTTGCTTGGCCGGTAGCTGGATCATATGCAGCAGGCGCTATAGTCACGTCTGTTATTCCAACGTCTTCGTTATCTAATGAAAGGACAGATAGGAAGTCTCCTGCGCCAGCCCAACCTTGAGTATCTAGCCACATAGCGCTATTAGCAAACCTATAGGCTCTGTCTCTTTGTCCAATTACGATTTCGTAAGCACTATCTTCGCCACCAGCCAATTGACCAGGGACTGCCATCGTTGGTCGACGGCCTACATCGAATGATAGAGAAGATAAGTATCCAGTCCCTGAAGGATTAGCAAGGATAATCTCAACAGAATTTATTTCACGTAGGTTATCTAAGAGAAGATATGTTTGATTCTGGGCTGTTGAGTCCTGAAGTCGAGTGAGAGTAAGTTCAGTCGGTACAAAGAAATCGTAATGTCCGTCCCTATTTACATCTGATATAGTTAGTGAGGCTCCCTTAAAATCACCCAAATGCACGTAATTCTGCGTATTCCAATTATTTCCAGACCTTGTCGCATATGAAATATTACCAGTTAGACCATCCACGTGTGCAATTAAGTCAATTTCACCATTATTATCAGTATCTGCAATATCAATTCCATCAATTGGATCATTTTGTTCTGTGTCAAGCTGGAAATTATGTACAGCATTAGAAGTAGCATCAAGTGGATTTGGATAAGTCCCTAGTGTACAATCATACTCAAGAACGGTCATATTATCGTAGTGCCCAGACGCAAATCCAATTGCAGCATTAAAAGGAGGGGTCCTAAGTAACCAAATATCAAGATCCTCACAGTCACCTACACCACCAGGAATTCCTCCCCCTACTACTGTTTCTCCCCAATTACCGAGGAAGACATTCGTGTATAGCCCATTAGTTAATGGAACAGGAATGGTTTGTTGATTGGTAATTTCAGATGGATCTGGACCTTTGAAAATCATCAGGAAATTGTTTGTGAACCCTCTGTCGATGACACTCATAACAATGTCTGCATCACCATCTCCATCTATGTCACCAACATCCATATCTTGCATATAGGGGTTATCGACTGTAATTGGATTTGATGAAGCCCACTGATTAACACGCTCATTGCAATCACCCCAGAGAACTGTCAAATTCCCAGGAATATGTGGCCCACCCACAAATCGAATATTTTGTTGATAGTAAATCAAATCATTAGTTCCATCGCCATTGATATCATCAATGTAAACTCTGATTCCATCAGCAGTACCCTCAAATCCAGCACGATATGATTCATTATTTGAGATAAAAACGTCTTGCCTGTCCCCAAAGCCTCCATTTCCATCATTATACAGTGCACTGATGAAGTGACCCATGGAACTCGCTGCAGCAATATCATTGTCCCCATCACAGTCAAGATCTCCTATTGTAATGAAGGACGGATCTCTCTGTACAGCGTACTGAGTAATGTGTGAAGCAGATGCTGCTGGTACCAGAGAAAGCATTGGCGAGCTCAGCATTAACATGACGAGCAGAATAGATAATCTTCCTTCTCGAGAAGTTCTTGAAGCGTTCTTTGCGGTGGACATCATGCTAACGCGAATTTCAGTTGTCTCTTATGCCTTCGCCCGCATTGATTGACGCAACTCCTTAGGAGTTGTAGCAAAAAAATGATGAAATAATGCTCAAAATTCAGAATTCATTTTCCATTAGTGTGACTCCAACCAACTCGGATTCGGAGCATAATGAGTCTCGATACCACCGTGAATTCGCTCTAACTTCCCTAGTAACCAAAGCCTATCTAGGAACATTTGCAGATCTATTCCTGAACGATTTATTTTCTCACCAATCAGGGCCTCAATAGAACTAACTGCCAATGATGTATGACCATGTTCCCTAACCACTAAAGTCAAAATTAGTTGAATCCAAGCTTCAGCATGAGGGTCACCCGAAATATTGTCCGACAGAGGTTCTGGATTCTCCTCTAATTCATCGAGAAAAATACTAATTTCAGATAGGTCTGGCTCCGTTCTATCGGGAACGCCAATTGCCTCCATTCCAGCATTAATATCCAAATCGCCAACAACTCTGACAATTGATGGTAATCTACTAGGATCAGGCGGAGGTCCTGGTAATTCTATTTCCTTCTTTGAATCTGATTCTTGAGCACTCCCTATCTCGCGATTTGAAACTTCTTGGACAAATCCGATGTCACCTTCCATACCAATTCTTTCTCGGTAAAGATTGACCCAAGAAGGAGGTCCTTGGATAACTACCTCGACATCATGCTCGTTTGAGCGGAATGAGAAACGGATGTTGTCTTCGTCAGTCACGTATTCACCCACTGCGTCTAATGATTTGAACTTCAGTATTGAGCAAGATTGCGAAGAACTGTCTGGAGAATGCCTCCATTTCGATAATAATCCACTTCAACGGGAGTATCTAGACGAACTGTTGCTTCAAATTCGACAGCCTCGCCACTTTGCTTTGTGGCTGTCACAGTGATACTCGAAAGTGGTTCCAAATTAGCATGCGAAGGAATATCAAAAGATTCACTTCCATCCAATCCAAGCGAGTCAGCATTTTCTCCATCGGGGAATGTTAGTGGGAGTACACCCATACCAACTAAATTCGAGCGATGTATTCTCTCGAACGAGGTAGCAATAACTGCCTTAACGCCTAGCAACAAGGTACCCTTGGCGGCCCAATCTCTACTACTGCCAGTACCATACTGAGTTCCTGCAAGAACTACCAAGGGTGTTCCAACTTCTTGATACCTCAAACTAGCATCAAATACTGATGTCACCTCATTAGTTGGGAAATAGGTAGTGAGTCCACCTTCAGTACCCGGGGCGATTTGATTGCGAATTCGAACATTAGCGAATGTTCCTCGCATCATTACTTCATGATTTCCACGACGACTACCAAAGGAATTGAAATCACGTGGCTCTACTCCCTTGGAGATGAGATATTGGCCGGCTGGGCCGTGGTGAGGAAATGCACCAGCCGGACTAATGTGATCGGTGGTTACCGAGTCTCCCAACTTGAGCAGCACCTTGGCTTGGTGAATCGACTCAATCGGGGCTGGTTCCGCCTCGATGCCTTCGAAGAAGGATGGAAGTCGAACGTAAGTGGATTCCTTGGCCCAAGGGTATAGCGCTGACTGGGAACTACTGATGGCATCCCAGCGCGGCTCTTCGAGCACGTCTGCATAGCGCCGACGGAACATTTCCGGATCGATTGAGGTAGCGATGGTGGCTTGGATTTCAGCATCACTAGGCCAAATGTCAGATAGCATTACCGGCGAACCTTCGACTGTGTGTCCAAGTGGATCACTTCCGAAGTCGATGTCAAGAGTTCCCGCGATTGCGTAAGCGACGACAAGGGGTGGGCTGGCGAGATAGTTTGCCTTGACTTTCTGATGGATTCTTCCCTCGAAATTGCGATTCCCTGAGAGAACACTACCGACGATTAGGTCAGCCTCATCGATAGCATCCTCGATGTCGGCATCGAGCGGTCCTGAATTACCGATACAGGTTGTGCAGCCATAGCCGACAACGCTGAATCCGAGCGCATCGAGATCCTCGGTCAGGCCCGCCGCATCGAAGTATTCTGTAACAACACGAGAACCCGGTGCCAAGCTAGGCTTGACAGCGGGAGCAATCGAAAGTCCTGCTGCACGCGCGTTGCGAGCGAGCAATCCAGCAGCAATCATCACACTCGGATTACTCGTATTCGTACAACTGGTTATGGCCGCGATGACAATGTCACCGTGCCCGAGGTCGAAGCCTCGATCACCAACAGTAGTCGAGGTGTCATTCTGTGTCGAATCGACCCCATGGCCGCTATGGCCTACAGGTGCGTTCAGACTCTGTCTCCAATGCGATTTCATTGCCGACAAATCGACTCGATCTTGAGGTCTTTTTGGTCCAGCCAGAGCAGGTTCCACTGTCGAGAGATCAAGGGAGAGTGAGGAGGTGAAGGAAGGGGTCGGAGTAGCCTCGCTGTGGAACAATCCCTGAGCACTGAGATAGCGTTTCACATCCTCGATATGCGACTCATCACGACCTGATAATCGCATGTAATCCAGCGCCGTTTCATCAACTGGGAAAAAGCCGCATGTCGCCCCATATTCAGGCGCCATATTGGCGATTGTTGCTCGGTCTGGTAGACTCAAATTGGAAAGTCCAGAACCGTGGAATTCAACGAATTTTTCGACGACTCCGTGCTCGCGAAGCATCTCTACGATTCGCAGGGTCATGTCGGTTGCAGTAACACCTGGACGCAAAGAGCCGGTCAGCTCGAATCCGCAGACTTCTGGTAGCAGCATGTAAATCGGCTGACCAAGCATCACGGCCTCTGCCTCGATTCCCCCCACGCCCCAACCGAGAACACCGAGCCCGTTGATCATCGTCGTGTGGCTATCGGTACCAACTAGCGTATCCGGCAGCCATACTCCATCCTCCTCGCGCGCGACACTTGCAATCCATTCCAGATTCACCTGATGTACAATACCACGACCAGGAGGAACAGCGCGGAAATTGTCCAAACTCTGCTGACCCCACTTGAGAAATTGATAGCGCTCCATATTGCGCTGATACTCGATCTCTAAATTGCGCTCGCGTGCGTCTGGAAATAGACCAGAAACATCGACTTGAACGGAATGATCGATTACAAGATCAACAGGGACTTGGGGGTTGACCCTCTCCGGATCTCCACCTAATTCGACCATTGCATCGCGCAGAGCAGCGATATCAACAACTGCAGGAACTCCTGTAAAATCCTGAAGAATCACTCTACTAGGAGCGAATGGAATCTCTTCAGGAGTCATGTTAGGTGACCAAGAAGCGATCCGCTTCACATCATCCTTGGTTACTAAAAAACCGTCACACTTGCGCAGAGCGGCTTCAAGCAATAATCGAATTGTGAATGGTAATTCATCAAGTTTGCAGATGCCTTCTTTTTCTAATATAGAAAGATCATGGTATCTCGATAAAGTGCCATCTTGCTTCTCAAAATTAGCAATAGAATTGAAGCCTCCGCCCTCGTTCATTACAGCACCCGTGGAATGACCGGCGAAGGCTCCCTCCATGAACTTTAGTCCACAAGAGGAACAAGAGAAAGTGCGCTATCTCAGTCACAATCAATTACGAGTGACACTAATCAAACGGACATCATCTTCTGGTCCGTCACCAGGACCAGTTTCTACTTCGCTGATAGCATCGACTACATCTTGTCCAGAAACTACCTTTCCGAAGACAGTGTGGCACGAAGATGTGCTACAATCCTTTCCATCTTCCCAATCTAAATGGCTAGGTGTAGAGTCTGAAGGAACAATGTAGAACTGACTACCATCAGTGTTTAGACCGGCATGGGCTGCTGCAAGAGCACCAGGTCCATGCTTGAGACCATTTTCATGCTCGCCAGGGATAGCCCAATCTTTCAATTCACAAGAAGTTGAAGTATATGGCTCGCCAGCTCCATTTGCAGTATTACCATTACAATAACCAAACCATTGTCCAGAATAGCCACCACCTCCATTAAGATGTTCGATATCTCCTCCTTGAATCATAAAGCCATCAATTACTCTATGGAATGCAGTTGAGTCATAACGGAAATTATCTACATGAGAGAGGAAGCTCTCAACATGTTTTGGAGCGTCATCTGGATACAACTCAATCACAATAGATTCCTCTACCCGAGTGTCTGGATTATCCGGATGAATATATGAGACCTCCATTGTCACGAATATTGAGTCAGATGCAGGTTCGTTTTCAATAGCATCGCCAGTAAATTTGAAAGCAACTAGGAAGACAAGAATAAACCCAACAATTGCAATTACACCAAGTGGAGTAGGGCTACCATCATCCAGTATCTGAAAACCCTTACCAAGAGAAATTGCTTCCTCATCCATCATGGAGGCTAGTCGATTCATATCTCTTCGAATATCTTTACTTCCTGAGTCCATTTTCAATGCTTTTTGATAATTCTTGTGTGCAGCCTGCCAATGCTTCTTTCGGTTGGCTGGATCGCTCTCACCTCTAGAAATATATGCATTGGCTGCCGCAGATAGAACTCTAGCCTTATGTGAATTAGTTTTTGTAGCGTCCCAAGCCTTGTCTCGAAGTACTCCAAGGGCCTTTTCTGAATCGCCTGAATCAACTAGTTTCTTGGCCATATCAAGAGCAGCTTGCAAGTCGCTCGGCAGTGGAGGCATGAGGGTCGCGAACACGCACCCCTTGAAAACCGCAACGGATAGCAAATCCTCACTCGATGAGGAATTATCAGACGGGAACGGCTAAGACCATAATTCACTCGCAGCAGATTGCATAAGTACCACGCCTGTGCATTGAGACCCCCTGGAGACACCGAAAAAGATGGCTCAGATTGTCAATGATTTCACAGTCAATATCGCAACTGCAAATGGAACTGGTTCTCAATCGGCGAACTTAATTCTGCTAAACTCAATGTTTGAAATGGGAGTTCCCGTAAGTGGAAAAAACCTCTTTCCAAGCAATATTTCGGGCCTTCCAACATGGTTCATTATCCGCGCTAGTGATGCGGGTTATCAGGCCCCAGGCGACAATACTCACATTCAGATTGTGATGAATAAAGACACATGGATGGCAGATGTAGAAAAGGCCGAATCGGGGACTATAATTATCTACAATCAAGATGTCAAACTTCCAATTGAACGTGATGATTGTACTGTTCTTGGCATGCCAATGACAAAAATGGCTCGTTCGATAAATCCTAAACTTGCTCGATTGATGGCAAATATGTACTACGTAGGGGGTTTAGCTGAAATTCTTGGTATTGATTCTGAAGCAATTCATTCAGCGGTAACCCAGCAATTCAAGGGCAAAGAAAAGGCGATTGAACTCAATATGCAGGCCATTGGGGAAGGTCGAACATTTGCTAGAGAGAATTGGGACTGCAATATTGCACATGTAGTTGAGGCTCGAGAAAAGAATCCAAACACATACCTAATCGATGGTAATGAGGCTACTGCGCTAGGATGTATATTTGGTGGAGTTAACATGCTTTCTTGGTATCCAATTACTCCATCTTCATCACTTGCTGAATCTATAATCGGTTGGATTCCGAAAATACGAACTGGAGATGACGGAGGGGCTACCTGTGCAGTCATTCAGGCTGAGGATGAATTAGCCGCTGCTGGAATGGTGATTGGAGCAGGATGGGCTGGTGGTCGAGGTATGACCTGTACTAGTGGACCTGGAATTTCTCTAATGTCTGAATTCATTGGACTTGCATACTTTGCAGAAGTACCTGGAGTAATTTGGGATGTCAATCGGGTTGGTCCTTCAACAGGACTACCCACTCGTACTCAACAAGCAGACTTGACCTTGCTTTACGAGGCAAGTCATGGTGACACGCAACATATCGTCTTGATTCCTGGAACCGTCGACGAATGCTTTGAATATGGATGGAAGGCTTTTGATTACGCTGAGAGATTTCAGACTCTCGTCTTTGGATTCAGTGATTTAGATCTAGGGATGAACCAGTGGGTTACGGCAGGATTTGAGTACCCTGAACTCCCACTTGACCGAGGAAAGGTATTGCGCACTCAGAAGGAACTGGATGCTATAGAAAACTTCGGACGCTACCGAGATGTTGATGGTGATGGAATACCATACAGAACACTACCTGGAAGCGGACTTGAACCTATTCTTTACCGAGGCACTGGTCATGATGAAGATGGTGTCTATTCAGAGGACCCTGCAGTCTACCATGCAACAGTCTCTCGACTAAAGCGAAAAATCGATGGGGCTCGAGATCTTCTTCCAGCACCTATTATTCGTAATGAGGAAGAAAGACAAATTGGAATTGTCTACTACGGTTCAGTTGAGAACACTATCAAAGAGATTGATGACATCCTTGAGGCTACTGGAATCAAGGTTAGTACCTGTAGAGTTCGTGCCTTACCATATCATTCAGAAGTTGAAAAATTTGTAGAGGAACATGAACAAACTGTTGTTCTTGAAGTAAATAGAGATGGTCAACTATACGGTATTCTACGAAAAGAAATGCCTACTGATCTACTCAACAAAATGTATTGTGTAGCATTTAGTGATGGAATGCCTCCTCGAGCACAAGTGTATGTTGACATGATACTAGAAACACTTGGAGTAACACAAGAGGTGAAGGCATGAGTCTCAGACCTATACAACTCAATGTCATTGACTTGCCTAAGGGCGATTATACAGGAGGGAAGTCTTCTCTCTGCCCTGGTTGTGGACATGACCAGATTTCAAACATCATCATTCAGGCGGCTTGGGAAAATGGAATTGCGCCCGAAACTATTGCCAAGATGAGTGGAATCGGTTGCTCATCCAAAACTCCTGCATATTTCCTTGGCAAGTCTCATGGCTTCAATACAGTTCATGGAAGAATGCCTTCAGTAACTACTGGAGCAAATATGGTCAACAAAGACCTCACATTCATTGGAGTATCGGGTGACGGCGATACCGCTTCAATTGGAATAGGACAATTTGTTCACGCAATTAGAAGAAATCTGAATATGGTCTACATTGTCGAAAACAATGGTGTTTACGGACTAACCAAGGGTCAGTACTCAGCAACAGTCGAAAAAGGATCTAAGAAAAAGAAAGGATCCACTAATGAAAATCCGCCAATTGACCTCTGTAAGATGGCCATCAACCTTGGATGTGGATTTGTGGCACGGTCCTTCTCTGGAAGTAAGAAACAACTCACTGCACTGATGAGAGCCGCACTTTCACACAAAGGAATGGCTGTAATAGATGTAATTTCTCCATGTGTTACATTCGCCAATAATGATGAATCTTACAGATCATACAACTATGTCAAAGCCAATGATGAAGAACTACATTCAGTAGATTACATTCCTCACTTCACTCCTGTTGAAGAAGTAGAAATTCCAGAAGGTGAGTTCAAGGATATCAAACTCTTCGATGGCTCTACACTACGACTTGAAACAATTGGAGATGACCACGACCCAAGTGATGCAGTTGCAGCTCTTGCAGCAATTCACGAAGCGGAGAAGGAAAACAGACACGTGACTGGTCTGTTACATTACAATTCAGAAATGAAAACCGCAGATGAGGCTCTTGATTTGACTCAAAAGCCACTCGTCGATTTAGCAGAAAATGAAATGCGACCTAGTAAGGATGTATTAGAGGAAATAAACAATTCATTCCGTGTTTAAGGCCTTTGAACCAAAGGACTAGTTAAGCGGTTTTGTTGAAATAGAGAACCCTACTCGGTGAGTCGCTAGTCCCTTAGTGTAGCGGTCCATCATATGGCACTCTGGATGCCATGACCCTGGTTCAAATCCGGGAGGGACTACCAATAATCATGGCAGCGCGCGGCTGAGAATTTTTGATGCGAAGGAAATCATCAGGATAATCATGAACCAAGCCGTTGCATATTTCGCCCAAGGTGTAGGTTTCTTAGGTTCAGGAAACGGATCTATCCCCGCCTCGATAGCCTCTGCAAAGAGAGCTAATTCCTCTTCAATAGTCTCAGGATCTCTCATTTTCTAACCTCAGGGTTCTGCAGTTGGATTCCATCCAGAAACATAGACCTCGTCCATTCTTGCAAAGGATTTCTCAGTTCCACTAAGATCAATTGAAAGGCTAGCCAAATTCTCATCAATCCGAACCGAATTACTCGATTTAGGAATAGTAATTGATCCTGTATCGTATACCCATTTGATTGCTGCTTGAGCAGGTGTGCAACCAATGGAATCTGATATTTGGGAGAGACTACCACAATCCAATTTATGACCGCGCGCAAGCGGTGAATAAGCCATGACCTTCGCTCCAATTCCTTCAGTAGCCGCTCTAAGGGCAGGTCGTTGATTCCACGGATGTAATTCAACCTGATTCACAGATGGGAGGATTGTAGCGTAGGCTCGCATATCATCGAGGTGATGTGCACCATAGTTACTCACACCTATTGCTCGAGTCCAACCTCGTGCGAGACACTCTTCCATACCCTTCCAAACACTGGCTCTCGCTTCGATATCTTCGGGAGGAGCATGGACAAGATACAAATCAAGACTGTCGAGGCCTAGCATATCGAGGCTGCTACGACAATGTTCCAACGCAGACTCAAAACTTACTGCATGAGTTCGGCGTAATTTAGAAACCACGAAGATTTCATCTCGTGGAATTCCACTTTCTCTAATCGCCTCACCTGTCTCATTTTCATTGGAATATGCACGGGCTGTGTCTATCAATCGATAACCGGACTGGATTGCATGAAGTACTGCTTTTCTACACTCTCCACCTTCTGACATCTGCCAGACTCCCAGACCAAATCTTGGCATCTCAATTTCATGCTCCATCTGCCCTGTTGCAACATTGGTGTGACCTAGAGTAACGGTCTCAAACATGAATGGCGCTCGGACAGGAGGGTCTTGAGTTTGACGTGAGGGCTGTATTGAAGCCCACAACCCCCTCGTGAGTTTGTGACTGAGTTGCCCGAGGGGGTTATTCTCCCTACAGGAAGTGTTGCTGAGCCGAGGCCATCGGCGGCTGCAGTTCTGAGCAGAGGAGATGGTGAGGGCCTCGAAATACTACTGTGTCATCGAGTTTCAGAGGTTCCAGCATTTCCAGATTTCTGGGCCTTCCCAGGTGGTGGAATTAGTAGGATAGATAGAGCGGCTGGAGAGGAAAATCCAGACTGGTTCATAGAAAGAGAAGACCGCTTTTCAATGATTGCAATACTAAGAGAAATGGTTGAGGAAGTAGGTATTGCTCCAGATGGGAATGGCGGATTTTTTAATGTAGGAGAGAATCTTCAAAACCTAGTAAATTCAGATAAGTCAGAATGGACCAAACTTGTTGCCTCGGGAGAACTATCTGTTAGTGGATTTGAAGCGAATATAGTGTCACAGCGCACCACACCTCCTCTTGCTCCAATTAGATTTTCAAATATTTTCTATCATGTCAGTTTAGGCACCTCGGAAGTGGAACCAACATTCCCAACTGGTCTTTCTGAATTTGACGAATTTAGATGGTGGAAGCCAATTGAATTACTCAATTCATGGTTGGCAAACAAAGTCAGATTAGCTCCACCTCAAGTAACTCTGATTAGAGATATTGTAGATTTAGGATTCGAGTCACTGGGAATCAATCCTCCTCGTGGATATCACATAATCGAATTTGCACCAGGTGTTGAGTGTGTTCCACTTCCAACAACTACCCTACCCCCCTCAACACACACAAATTGCTACGTTCTCGGCATCTCCGGAGGCCCTAGGATTCTAGTAGATCCTGCCGCTAGATCATCTGAATCTCTCAAAATTCTAGAAAATAAAGTATCAGAAATTCATGATTCTGGGAGTGAAATTATTGCTACTGTGTTCACACATAAACATCCGGATCATATAGGAAACCTTTCAGCAATCTCTCAATTTTATCAGGCTCCAATTTGGGCTAGTCAAGAAACGCTAGGGATTATTCCAAATTATGATTCAAACAAGGTAATTGAAGAAGGTGACACAATAAATCTAGATGGAATAATCTGGGATGTAATTGAGACACCTGGCCACTGCCCGGGACATATCTGCTTGGTAGGTGATGCGGGAATTATCAGTGGAGACAACGCGGTTATGTTTGGGACCATACTAGTTCCTTCTTCAGATGGAGACATGAATGAATATCTTACTGGACTTGAAAGAATTCGCAGACTATCCCCCACCTTGCTATTCCCCGCACATGGACCTTTGGTAGCCAATCCTGACAAACTTCTGACAAGATATATCAAACACAGGACGGCACGTCACTCAAGGGTTCTTGATGCTGTGAAAAGTGGATTCTGGGATGTTAATTCAATTGCTAATAAGGCATATGAAGACACACCCGATGCACATCCTGCTCTAGCCTTAGACCAGACTATTTCACATTTGACCGCACTAGAAAAATCAGGGAATGTTTCTTCTGATAATGGCCTTTGGAGTGCAATTTGAAAGAAATATGTGCCGGGTCAAGGTTCAATACCCCCCGGTTATACGCAATTTCATGGACCCGATACTGATAGGTGTCATAGTTTCTATTGTTCTGATTGGTTTGTGGTTTTTCGCCACCTACAATCGTCTAATTGTAATGGAGCAAGAAGTTGAGAATGCATGGTCAAATATTGACGTTGTTCTACAAGAAAGATATGATTCCTTAGGAAACATGGCTCGTGCGGCTGAAGACTTTGCCAAAGGTGTTGAAAAAGACCTGTTTGAGCAATTTGCTAAGGCACGAATGGCAGCAGCAACAGCATCACAAAATGGAAATGTCGCAGGTGTTAATGCTGCTGAAGGAATGATGGCAAGTATTCTTCCAAGGATTTCCTTGGTAGCAGAAGACCACCCTGATTTGACAGCAAGCCCACTTTATGCTAATGTTCAGGAAGAAATTGACGAACAGAATGAGAGGATAGCTGATCGTAGAGAAGCATACAATGCGAAAGTTCGCAATTGGAATGTCATCATTCGTCAAATCCCTTCTAACTTTGTTGCAATGATAATGGGAGCAGAATCGAAAGACTACTTCGAAGCTACAAATACAGAGAATCCAGAACTCTTCGCACCAAATGCACGTGAATCAAGACAAGAAGATGAACTTGACGAAATCGAGCATGAGATTGCGATGATTGAAGCGCAGAAGAAACTAGATGCTTTGAAGCGCGGCTCTAATTGAGGCGACTCGCTGGCATACTCATGTCTACAATCAAAGATTGGAGTGGGGCTCCAAAATTTGAGGAGGCAACATGCAAGGAATTGCATGTAGAAACTGAGTCTGGAGTTCATCTACGAGTATTACAATGGAAGCCCGATAATGAAAAGTCACAATCGGCCAGAAATTTAGTGATGATTCCAGGATGGAACTCAATTCCCGAGGGTTGGTTTCCAATTCTTTCCGAATGGGTGAAACATAGACCCTTGATCTACATTGAAACTAGGGAAAAGAGAAGTTGTAGGATTGAGGGTGATATATCAAAAAAGACATTCCAAATTCCAAGAATGGCGGCGGATATCCCACTTGTATTGAAGAAATTGGGAGTTAATGCAGAAGAATGTGATGTGATGGGTTCATCCCTTGGTGCAACTCTAATGATGGAATGTCTTCAATCGGGAGAAACAGAATTTAACAGCCTAGTTGTTCTCTCACCAAATTTAGCATTCAAACCACCCATCTGGGCTAGACCATTAATTCCGGCTCCAACTATATTTTACTCAGGCCTTGTCAAATTCATCATCTGGTATCTTGATAGAAGGCTGAAAGAAGAAGGTCAAAGAATTAGATATAGACGTACATTATTGGCTGCTGATACCAAACGACTACGCCTCTGCTCACTAGTATTCAGACATTACAAAATGTCTCTAGATTTCGCTGATGTCAAAACACCAGTGGGAGTTTTAAGAGCCTCTTCTGACACATTGCATGACCACGATGATGCAGGTATCTTGAGTAAGAATATACCTAATTGCAGCCTTATTGAGATTGAAAGCAACCAATTTGCTCATGAGGCTGCCGCAATTCCTCTAATAGAAAACTACCAGAAATCCGTGTAATGAGAATTTCTCAGGCCAACGGTGAGAATGGGTCATCATCAAACCTACCAAGCCTATCATAGAGATTCTCGATAATTGCATATGGCCAATCTGGATTCTCTGATCCATACCTCTGACCCATCCTTTTCCCTTCACCACCATGAAAATGGATTGGCACCTTTAGTCTGCGTAACATTCCATCGCCAAAACCACCCATAGCAAACAAGTGTTCTGAGCCATCTCTAGCAAAGACGCGATCTGGGATTGAATCCTCATCTACTGGATTCTTCTCACAAGCCTCAACAATTGTATCAACTAATGCATCAAATGCAGCATCTAGACCTCCTTCGTGTGTTATTGCATCAATAGAAGGAATCACTCCTAGAGGGTCTAACTCGCCAGTCAATATTTGCAACCACGTATGATGTGAAAGGCATTGGAAAATCCAAGGATCAGCAGCTACATGTCGCCAAAGCGCATATGGGCCTCGATTCCGATCTCCTGGTTCAGGAAGTAAATCATATTCAATGAAAGCATCTCTTAGTCCTCCAAGACGAGTTGGATCCATGACAATATGTGCATTTGCAAGAGTTTCTTCGGAGAGTAACCACCATTCAGGACTTTCACGACGAGTAGAAATTGAATCGTGGAATTCATCGTAATCACCGAAGAAAGACGGGGTTTGACCATCTTGAGAATGACATCTCAACAAATGTGCCGTAACTCCTGAATCAACTCGATGATGGAAATACTCATGGTCAAATCCGAAAATAAATGCTAAATCTAAAGCCAACATTTCAACATCATCCATGCCATTAGAATTCATTTTGTTGGCAATCATGGCTGCCTGCTCTGCAAGCATATCTGCATTACAATGAATTCCCCAATTTGGATTGGCATTCATTTCATTTGTTTGTCTTTCGAACATTGGACGATACCAAAAGCACCGTAGACCAACATCGGCTTCACCCATAGTCTCTGGATTATGTACGAATGGGGGTGCATCATCCATTCGTAAGCCCCCCATGTCTGTCATGTTCATCTGGCATCTGCCGTCACCTATCAAGCGATTGTCTGATGAAGGGCACGCTTGCCCTCCTATACGAGAGACATGCGAGCCCAGTCCTCCTCCTTCGATGTCGCGCGCATCGTAGACGAATTACGAGGGATGATCGGGGTACGTGCAAGAAAAGCCTACCAACCACATTACGAGCAGGTTGTTTTACGACTGAATCAGAAGGGAAAACCGTCTACAGATTTGGTTATTGTTTGTGGAAAAAGAATCTATCTATCTCAACGGGATAGACCAATGCCAACAAATCCTTCACCATTTGCAATGAAACTCCGTAAGCATCTTTCTAATTCTCGTCTGATTGAAGTCAATCAATTAGGATTTGATAGGGTAATATCCCTCACCTTTGAGCATGGAAGAGGGCGATTGAAATTAATCATCGAATTATTCCGTGATGGTAATGTTCTTCTTCTTGATGATAAAGATGTCATAATTCAACCACTAACTCATGCTAAATATGCTAGCAGGTCTCTGAAAAGTGGAGAAAATTATACTCCACCTCCAGCCACTGTTGACCCAAGAAACTTGAATCTAGATGAACTAGATGAACTTCTTGATTCTTCAGATCATAGCTTGATTCGTACTCTGGCGGCTAGAGTTAATCTTGGACGAATCTATGGAAATGCAATCGCGACTTCTGCTGGAATCGAGTTGGACGAACCTGCAAACAGTCTGGATGAAGAACAGCGTAAAGATTTGGGGGGTTCAATGAAAAAACTACTCACAGAATTAGCAAATGGAGATTGTTCTTATCTCTGGTTTACCAACATAAAATCTCTAGATGCCTGGAAAGAAGCTGCAGACAACCCAATGGCTCGTGATTCAGCAAGTGTTGAAATTGAAGAGTTTTCTCCAATTGCACTTCCTTTCATGAATACTGAACTAATGGTTGAGATTGAAAGTCTTTCAGGAGCATATGATGCAATATTTGGGGCTCATGATGCTATTGCTTACATCAGACGTGAAGAAGAAAAATTAGTCGCGGCTGGTGAAGATGAAGAAGAACAGCGAGCCAAACTCAACCGAAGAGCAGAACAACAGAAATCTGCTATCACGCGCTTTGAATCACAAGCGGTTCTTACTCAAGAGCTAGCTAAGTCCATTCAAGACAATTGGACACATGTAGATGAACTCCTAAGTCAGGTTAACTCATTCATTGAATCAGATAGTTGGCAGGCTCTAGAGACTAAAACCAGCGATATAATCTGGATTGATCGTGTTGATCCTGCAAAAAGAACCATTCTAGCAAGATTACCTGATGAAGACAATGAACCCGGTGCTAGTGTTACTTTACACATTGAAAAATCAGTTCACCAAAACGCGCAGCAGTACTTTGAGCAGGCTCGCACTCTGAAGGATAAGGCGAAAGGGGCACGTACCGCTTTGGAGCGAACTGAAAATGCTGCAGCAAAAGAAGAAGCTCGTAGAAAGAAGGATGCTGCTGCAGGAAAAGTTAGAATTGCAAAGAGAAGCAAGAGGTTCTGGTTTGAGAAGCATCGTTGGGGAATTCTTAGTGATGGCAGGCTAGTCGTAGGTGGAAGAGATGCAAAAGGAAATGATACCATTGTGCGCAAATATCTGAAATCTACCGATTTATACATTCATGCAGATTTACACGGAGCCCCATCATGCTCTTTGAGACTGCGTGATGGACTAATTACTGATGAAAATCCAATAGGATTTGTACCAGAGGGAGTAACAAGTCTTCGAATAGCCCAAGAATTGGCTGGAGACATTGATGATGCTCAGAATCTACCTGCAAATATTATCGAAGAAGCAGCACAAATGGCTATCTGTTGGTCACGTGCATGGGGCAGTGGAGGGGCTGCAGCAACCGCTTTCCACGCTAGGCCTAGTCAGGTTTCAAAGCAAACCGAGAGCGGTGAATCTCTTGGCCGGGGTTCATTTGTAGTTAGAGGACAGCGGACTTGGTATCGAGACATCTCGATGGAAATTGCAATCGGATTTTCAATTATCAATGGAATTCCAATTCCAGTATCAGGTACTGCAGAAGGTGTGTCAAAACTCTGTGAAAGATGGGCTCTGATTACGCCAGGACGGGAGAAGAAAGAAACAATTGCTAATCGAATTGCTAAATCTACTGGACTGGCTCAAGATGATGTCCTCGCCGCTTTACCACCAGGTAACTGCTCAATTGATAATCATGGATTAATTCAATCTTGATTTTGAGTGTGCCACTCTGGAGCAGTAATCGCGTATAGGGTTGCATCAACATAGTGATCGTACAACCATTCTCTATCTTTGGTAATCCCCTCAAGGCGCATCCCCAGTCTATCTGCGACGGCACGACTTTCATGATTATCCACAGCCGCCTCCAGCACGAATCGGTGTAACCCTAGATTATCGAAACAGTGTTCCATAAGACGTGTGCAGCAACGAGTGACGATGCCTTGTCCAGTATGACTTTCAGACAACCAATATCCAACTCCGCAGCCTCTGTTACCCCAGTCTATCCAGTTAAGACCGATTGTGCCGATTATCCGACCGCCAAGACGAATGGCATAGGTTACACCCTCACGCTTCTCATACTCATCAAGACTCATTGAAATAAAGGAAATCTCATCTTCAACACTATTGGTTTGGTCCAACCATGGTAACCACTCTCTGAGATACAATCTATTAGATTCAACAACTGAGAACAGTTCCTCAGCGTCATTGATTCCCAATAAAGAGAACTCGAGGTCAGAGTCTACCTGTAGTCTAGACATTGGACGAAATACTTCGTCAGCAGACGGCTTCTTTCCGGTTTTCACTGGTCCACCGCACCTCCCAGACATAATTATCTGCTACGATTAGAAGATTTAGAGTGTTTTATCAAAAAATGAGTTTCTCCGCTATAAGATATATTCAAGCAAAAAAAACCCAAAAATGCATTATTATGCATTCTAATGCCAGAAAATGGAACGCAGTAGTACGAATAATTGTGAGAAAATTCGGAACGGCGGCCTAGGTAATGATTCAAGCGTGAAGCAGCATCCGCAGAGCATGAGTGAAAACGCGCAAGACCAAAATTGGACATATGGAAATTATCTCCAATTGCAGACACTTTTGAATCTACAAGGAGAAGAAAGAGATGTTTCAAATGATGAAATGCACTTCATTATCGTCCATCAGACCTTTGAGCTTTGGTTCAAGCAAGTCATCAAGGAACTCTGTGCTCTGAGAGATATTCTGTGTAAAGAAACGGTTCCTGAAGAAGATATACCTCATGCGGTAAATCATTTAGGACGAACATCTGAGATCTTTCGTTTAATGGAAAGTCAATGGAATGTTCTTGAGACGTTGACACCTCAAGGTTTTCTCGCATTTCGCGACGGATTAGGCACTGCATCCGGATTCGAATCATTTCAGACTCGTGAATTTGAAATTCTGCTTGGATTGAAAAATGAAGACCGCCTTTGGGGTATGGATCCCATCGAAACTTTCCGAAAGTTAGCGCCAAATTCAGATTGGGATGCATCCATACTGGCTAAACTCGAAGAGGCACAGGCTAAACCATCTCTCTTTGATGCACTAATGGGATGGTTAGTGCGCACACCAATTATGGGCTCATCATATGGAAGTGAAGGAGATGAAATGGCTGTTGAAGGATATGTGAACGCTCACCTAAGTGCCCACCAAGCAATTTGTGAAAATGCAGCATCGAAAATGATAGGATACGGCGGAGGTGGAGACCCAGATAAGGTAGCAGCACGCTTTGCATCTACACATCAGGCGGCTATAGAGTTTCTAAAACCAGATGGAATACCAAACCGTGCTCGTGCTGGACTGCTATTCATCGAATCATATCGTGAATTACCTCTCTTAGCTTGGCCACGCAAACTAATCGATGCAATTGTAGAGCTTGAGGAATCCATTGTTAAATGGCGGCATTCTCATGCTCGTATGGTCGAACGCATCATGGGTCGTCGCATAGGCACTGGTGGATCAAGTGGAGTTGATTATCTCGATGAAACAAGTAAATATCGAATCTTCAAGGATTTGTGGGCTGTTCGAACTATCTTGATTAAACCGCAGTTAAGGCCAACACTAATCAATGCTGAATTTTATGGCTATTCATACGAAAATTAAGCGATAGCGGCGGTGCATTCATCGCACCATTCAAGGGTACAACCCCTCTCGCCTTACTTGTGTCCGACGCCGTCATCTGCGCTTATGCCAGAACACCCTTTGGCAAATTCCGCGGTGCTCTCTCCTCATACTCAGCAACTGACTTGGGTACATTGGCAGTGAAGGGACTTTTAGAGAGAATTGGGATTGACCCCTCAAGTGGCATAATTGACCAATTATACATGGGTAATGTACTCCAAGCAGGAGTAGGACAGGCCCCTGCTCGTCAAGTCGCATTATCGTCTGGTTTACCATATTCCACCCCCTGTACCACAATCAACAAGGTTTGTGGATCCAGCCTGAAAGCAGCCATGATAGGGGCAACTGAAATTATGGCGGGTAGGGCCAATGTGATAATTGCAGGTGGAATGGAATCTATGAGCAACGCGCCACACTTCATTCGAAGTGCTAGAAGGGGTGTTGAAATCTCATATGCAGACCTTGATTCAGTACTCAGTCACGATGGCCTGAAGGATGCATATGATGATTCGATGATGGGCATAACTGGTGAAACCATAGCCGATGAGGCTGGAATCTCAAGAGCAGTTTCTGATGAATATGCTTTGCGATCTCATACTCTGGCTAACAAAGCATGGAATGAAGGTTGGTTCTCAGAAGAATGCATCTCGATTGATGAATTAGACCGAGATGAAGGAATAAGACCCAATACTACAGCAGAAGGTTTAGCAGAATTGAGGACCGTATTCAAGCAGGATGGGCAAGTCACTGCTGGTAATGCAAGTCAGGTTTCTGATGGTGCTTCTGCAATACTAATTGCATCACTAGAGGTCGCTACAAATAACGGCTGGCCAATACTAGCTAGAATCGTCGATTTTACAACTTCAGGAGTGGAACCTCACAGAGTCATGTCAGCACCAATTCCAGCTATTGAATCACTATTAGAGCGTAATTCACTCGATATCTCTGATATTGATATCTTGGAACATAATGAAGCCTTTGCAGTTGCTTCATGTGCCATACAGAATGCTTTCAACTTCCCCGATGAAGGATTCAATCCTAATGGTGGTGCTGTTGCCGTTGGTCACCCTCTGGGCGCCACAGGAACACGTTGTTTGATGACATTGACCAAAACTCTGATTCGAACGGATCGAAATAGAGGAATTGTCGCAATATGCCTTGGTGGCGGAAATGCTGTAAGTATGCTAATTGAGCGAAATTAATCCTCAAACAGCGCCCCCATAGGGGGCGTAAGCCAGCCGGTGGGCTAATAGGGAGGCCTCCGGTCGCCCGCCTCGATGGTTAAGCCTCTAAGACAGCACACTCGATTCGAAAAGGCACGAATTATCGGGGCCCGAGCGCTACAAATCAGCATGGGTGCTCCACTCTATGTCTCTGAGGAAGAACTCAGGGAGAACTTCATGAACGAACTAGTTCAATTGTATGGTATCGAAGACGCTAAGGCTCGCTTCGTTCTAGATCCTCTGAAGATTGCTATGTTGGAATATGAATCACATCGTATACCTATTGATGTCGATCCACATATTGTTGAGGAGTGAAAAACTCTGCCACAGGTGGCACAAATCAGCATTGGAGGATAACTCATGCTGGATCGAATATCAACTAGAACTCTAACTGCTGGCCTAATTGCTGTCACCTTTCTAGTGATTGCAATTGGCGGAGTAATTAGAATCTATGATGCTGGCGAATCTTGTCCCGATTGGCCAACTTGCTTTGGCAGTTGGTCTTTTGACATAAGCCCTGATGAGCAGGAAATTTGGTGGGACGAAAACCCTGAAGAAATTGATTCACGGGGTGAACATCATAGATACACAACTTTCCAAATATTCACAGAGTGGGCTCACAGACTCATCGCAGGAACTATTCTCGGACCTCTAGTATTGTTGAATTGGTTCATTGTGAGGCGCGATGATGAATCAAATTCTGTAACTAAATTGGCAGCAACCATTTCTGTAGCACTAATTGTTTGGCAAGGTCTAATCGGTTGGTTTACTGTTGAAATGGATAATGAGCATTGGAGTGTTGCATTACATCTAGCCAGCGCTCTAGCCTTCGAACTATCTCTAATCTGGCTCTGGCTCTGTATTTCTCGCGATACACATGAAAATCCAAAATGGATTGAGTTCGATCCTGTTCTAGCAAATAGATGGAAAAAACGGATCGCATGGTTAGGATTTGGCTCCTTCATAGCACTATTTGCAGGTGTTTTTGTGGCTACAACACCTGGAGCGAATACTGGTTGTGGAGTAAATGGACTTGATTCCTGGCCGCTGTGTCATGGTAAATTGTTTAACACGATAGAAAATCTTGAGAACCAATCCCAGATTATCCATAGATGGATAGTTGCAATAGTTGGTATTACTCTTCTTGCATCTTCTTGGCTAGTAATGAAAGAACAATATCAGCATCAACATGGCCAAATTCTCCGAAACTGGATATGGACTGCAACTGGTCTTTTTCTGCTAAATGTCATTGTTGGAGCATTTTACATATTCTCGTGGACTGCTGATTCAGGATTTGAGGAATGGTTTTCACTCTTACATTTGCTGCTTGCATCACTAACATTCCTCATTCTAGCAACTGTTTGGCTTTCGACTTCGATTGGCACCCTGCATGATACAGGTGTCGAAACTCTTGAATGAGTGGTATTGAAGGACTCACGCCCTTAGGGCGTGATATGAGTGAGCCAGTATCTGGAGTCCGAGCTTGGCTAGCTCTGACCAAACCAGGTGTAGTTGTCCTACTGCAGATTACTGCACTTTGTGCAGTATTATCTCACGATCTACTAGACTCCAATGAAATGGACTGGCTAGCAACTATTGAGACCATGATTGTCGTCTTTGTTGGAGGATACCTAACAGCAGGAGGAGCGAATGCAATCAATATGTGGTATGACCGAGATATAGACCCAATAATGTCTCGAACTTCCAATAGACCGATTCCATCTGGCGCCGTGACAGCAAATGGGGCATTGACATTTGGGATCTTTATTTCCATAATTGGAACATATTGGTTCATCGTAATGGCAAACACCGTCGCTGCCTTTTGGGCTGCATTCAGCATACTGTTCTATGTTCTGATATACACCATCTGGCTGAAACGAACTTCTACTCAAAATATTGTCATCGGCGGAATTGCAGGAGCCACCCCCCCAGTAATTGGTTGGGCTACTGCAGCTGGAGAACTCTCCATAGAAATAGAATCAGTTCAATCATTTGTTACTTCAATTACCGATTTAGGAAGCCTGATGCCTTGGTTCATGTTTCTGCTAATTTTTCTTTGGACACCCCCCCACTTCTGGGCACTTGCACTGTATCGTTCAGAAGAATATGAGAAAGTTGGAGTTCCTATGATGCCAGGTGTCAAAGGTGCTCAAAGAACATTAATTGAAATGAAATTTTATGCTATTCTTCTAGTCTTACTCTCATTAGCAGCGCCAATAACACTAGGTGGAATAGACATTGGTGATGAATTGTTTCACATCTTCGGATGGAACGCTGTAATTGTATCACTATGGTACACGAGAACAGTTTTTATTATTGATCCAAATGAACCTAAAGGGCCTGGAGGAAGGATACCTAGTGCAACAAATTCTTTCTTTGTATCAATGTATTATCTCGCAGTTATGTTCGTAATTGTAGTAACTGCTAGTTTTGGTCTTTATGGAGGAATTATTGGTGCTGTCATTTCTCTTGCATTCATAATCAGGTATGAGTTACGTTCACGCGTTAATCGCAAGGCTAACTCAGCATGAAACCCCGAATGCTTCAAACACGGGCTGGTCTGTTCGATGGGCGTAGCAGCGGGTGAGCGGATGAAGGAGAGCGAACTCATCTACGATTGGAATACCATTGATTATGAGATTGTGCGAGAGCCAACAAACCACCCTCATGAAGTATGGTTTGATGATGAGACTCTGCGTGATGGACTACAGAGTCCTAGTGCACGAAATCCCACTATTGAACAGAAAATAGAACTTATCGATTTCATGGAAAAATTAGGAATTCAAAAGGTGGACTTAGGACTACCTGGCGCAGGACCATTCCACGTATCTCATATTGATGCCATGCTTACTCACATGGGGGAAAATGATTACGAATTACGGCCGGGGTGTGCAGTAAGAACGGTTGTTAGTGATATCGAACCACTTGTTGACCTTCAAGCTAAGCATGAGCGTCAAATCCAGGCTAGTGCTTTCCTTGGAACCAGTCCTATCAGACAATTTGCGGAGGACTGGAATATGGAAAGAATCCTCTCAACCGCAGAAAAGGCAGTTTCATTCGCAGTAGACAATGATATTCCAGTAATGTTCGTTACAGAGGATACTACTAGAAGCAAACCAGAAGAAATCAAAGAAGTTTACACTAGAGCTATCGAATTAGGTGCTGACCGAATTTGTGTCTGTGACACTTGTGGCCATGTCACTCCAAATGGTGTAAAGAAACTTCTAGGGTTTATTCAAGACGAGGTTATTCCAGATGCAGGAGTCAAACGTCGTGATATCGAAGTTAACTGGCACGGACATCAGGACAGAGGCTTAGGGGTTGCGAATAATCTAGCTGCGGTTGAAGCAGGAGCGGATGTAATTCATGGAACTGCTTTAGGAGTTGGCGAAAGAGCAGGCAATGCTCCTCTTGATCAAACCCTAGTCAATCTATCACTGATGGGAGTCATAAAAAATGACCTGACTGCTTTGAACGACTATATGCGTAAGGCACACGAATACATCGAAGTGGCATTACCTCGCAATTATCCAGTATTTGGCAAAGATGCTTTTGAAACCGGAACAGGCGTACATGCAAGTGCCGTGGTAAAGGCAATGAAAAAGGGCGACCATTGGCTAGCAGACAGGGTATATTCAGGCGTTCCTGCACAAGATTATGGCCTTCAACAGGTCATTAGAATTGGCCATATGAGTGGGCGTTCAAACATCACATGGTGGCTTCAACAAAATGAATATGATGTTGAAGAGGACCTAGTAGCTCACTTGTTTGAAGTAGCAAAATCACAGCGTCGGCTAATGAGTGATGAAGAGATTCATACAGCGATTAAAGACTTCAATAATGTTGATTCGCCCGATGCGTGATTCACTCACTCGTTGGGAACGGCTAAAACCCCAATATGTTCGACCCTTGTTTATGCGTGCACTTGCTGCGTTACTGATGCTAGTCATAATCAGTCCTACAGTCATCGCTATTTCAGATGGTCAGGATATTAAAATTGACCTCGAAATTTATGGCGAAGACATTCTCCCTACATACTCAGAATCAGTACAAGCAGCATTTGCAAGAGTAGAAAATCTCAATCAGTATTCTCAAGATGAACTAGAAATTACGAAAGAATGGCTAGTTGTTACTCAAGTACCTGAGAAAAAACAAGTTTGGACAATTCCAAGTCCTCAATTTATCGAAAAGGTTTCATTATTGCCTAATTCCTATATTTGGCATTTCAATAAACCTTTAGAGGCCATTCCTAAACTCCAAGAGGCACTCGAATTAGGACAAATTGAATCATTTTCTCCGTTAGTTGTTTCTCAAACACTTCAGACACGTGATAATCCAAATGACCCAGAGTTCGCTTCACAGTGGCATTTGGAGAACACTGGGCAAACTGGAGGATTATCAGGCGAAGATATCAATGCAACCGATATTTGGGATAATTATCGTGGTCAAGAAGTAGTAATCAGTGTAGTTGATGATGGCCTTGACCATTCACATGTTGACATTTCTCCTCATTACAATAGCACATTTTCATACGATTGGTGCAATAATGATCCAGACCCAACTCCAAACAGTTGGGATGAGCATGGAACTGCTGTTGCTGGTGTTGCTGCTGCAGTTGGAAACAATTCTCTCTACGTCTCTGGGGCAGCTTGGGAAGCAACAATCGCTGGCTCGACTTTGATTGCATGTGGCACCAGTGATAGTGTTGAGGCTGATGCCTTGAGTTTCTATCAAAATGATATTGACATCTACACAAATTCATGGGGCCCTTCAGATAATGGTCAGGTACTAGAAGCACCAGGACCGCTGACTCTTGCTGCTTTCGAGTCAGATGCCTACTTCGGCAGACAAGGATTGGGGAATACCATTACTTGGGCTGCAGGAAACGGACTTACTGGAAATGACAATGCAAACTATGATGGATACGCCAACAGTAGATTCACTATTGCAGTCACAGCCATAGACCACAATGGAGAGCAATCATGGTATGCAGAGCCGGGAGCAAATATCTTGGTCGCCGCACATTCTGAAGGAGATGGCGAAGGAATCACCACTACCGATATCACAGGTAGTGGAGGATATAATGGAAGCGGAAATGTCACCCATAACTTTGGAGGAACGTCTAGTGCAACCCCATTAGCTGCAGGAGTAATTGCTCTAATGTATGATGCAAACGAAAATCTAAGTTGGCGTGATGTGCAAGAAATATTAGTTCAATCATCTCGAAAGAACAATCCCTCTGATAGTTCATGGGAGACAAATGGAGCAGGATATGAGGTGTCACATAAGTATGGGTTTGGAGCCGTAGATGCAGGAGCAGCAGTGACATTAGCAGAGAACTGGACAAGTCTAGTAACTGAAGTAAATCAGACATATGGGCCATATTCGGTGAACCTAGAAATTCCTGATTTGGGTTCTTCAAATTGGAGTGAATTCACTCTAAATATGACACAAACTTTGCAAATCGAAAGTGTTGATGTAATTGTAGACATTGACCATAGTTCTCGTGGTGATCTTGAAATCATATTAGAATCACCTGATGGAACAGTATCTTGGTTGGCTGAACAACATTCCGATAATGGCAATAATTACAATGATTGGTTATTCAATACAGTACATCACTGGGGTGAAGCCAGTCTTGGTGAATGGGTTCTGAAGATTCGTGATGCTAGTTCTGGAGACAATGGAACATTGAATTATTGGCAAATAATATTCCATGGGGTTGATGAGGACTTCGATCATGATGATGATGGACTAAGTGACTATAATGAGTCAAAGGTATGGGGGACTAACCCCTTCCTTGCGGATACTGATGGTGATGGACTAGACGATTATGAAGAAATAATGATTTACTTTACAGATCCACTAATTTCAGATTCTGATTTTGATGGCCTGACTGATGGGATAGAAGTCAATGTTGTTGGATCTGATCCTTGGAATGAAGACTCGGACTCTGATGGACTAACTGATGGGGTTGAAGTAAACGTTTGGGGCAGTGATCCCTTGGTTTACGATCCAGACGCAGACAACGATTTGTTCTACCATTTCCAAGACTGTAACGACAACAATCCAATAGTCAATCCTGGTGCTTACGAAGCTCTTGATGGAATTGACAACAATTGTGATTTAATCATTGATGAAGGTTACAACTTTACTGATCGAGATAATGATGGACTGAAGGATTGGCCAGAATTTCATATTCACGGAACCGAATATTTGGATGATGATACCGATGATGATGGACTAACTGATGGAGATGAGGTTCTCGTACATGGATCGAATCCTCTAATTTACGATGTAGATGCTGATTTCGATGGATACCAATGGTTCCTAGATTGTGATGATAATGATGAATATAGAAATCCGAGCCTACCCGAATTGCTTGATGGAATTGATAATGACTGCGACTTGATAATAGATCAGGATCTTTGGATTCTCGATACTGATTTTGATGGACTAGATGATTACAACGAATATCATAATATCAGCACTAATCCATATGATGGCGACACAGATAATGATGGATTACCTGATGGTTATGAATTAGAGATATCATCAAATCCTCTTGTCTTCGATCCAGATAATGACGGAGATGGAGTCTATTGGTTCAATGATTGTGACGACGATGATGAAGAGAAAAAACCATTTGGAACAGAAGAGCTAGATGGGAAGGACAATGATTGTGATGAAATTATCGATGAGGATTTCTATGAGATTGACACTGATCAGGACGGACTATCTGATTATGAAGAATATCACAATTATTCAACTAATCCCTATAACATCGACTCGGATGAAGATGG
>Ga0206683_10000381_pt1 | contig 32995 bp, 51 predicted proteins | sample M280m12015metaG_FD_155483 | JGI IMG/M metagenome (GOLD analysis project Ga0206683, IMG submission 155483) | Ammonia-oxidizing marine archaeal communities from Monterey Bay, California, United States - M2 80m 12015 | ecosystem: Environmental > Aquatic > Marine > Intertidal zone | place: USA...
TTATATCTTTTAGGTGTGAAAGAACATACTCTTATTTAGATAGGATAGATAGATTATTACTGCAATAGGTTATGGAGTTCTTCTCTGCATGGTTTCCTACGTTGTCTACATGGTTGAATATCTTTCTGAGTTGTTCTAGGTGTTTTATGTGTGATTGGGTATTCTCATACGCAAGGTAGTTGATTGCAAGTGTCCCTCGTGTTGTGAGTCTATTCTGTATTCCTTTATAAAATTTGTTGGTGAAGGTTATATCTGAGGTTTCGGGGTCGGGGTTACCATCGCCTCCTGCAAGGTCTAGTACGATAATGTCGTAGGTCTTGGCGGGCGTGGTGTGTATCCATTGGAATGCATCGTCTATTATGACGTTTATATCTTTGGGCATATGGAAATGCGTACGGGCGATGGATTCGAGTTCAGGGTTTATTTCTACCACGTCTATGTCAGTACACTTAGTGTTTTCACTGAACCATGAGGGTATGACTCCGCCACCTAATCCTAGTACCAATATACTTCTTCTCAGAGGCACTCGGTGAATGACTTCGCACAATTGTTGAACATAAGGATAATACAGTTTTGTAGGGTTTTGGTTGTCTATGATAGTCTGAACCAACCAAGTGTCTCCAAATTCTAGCCAGGTATTTTGTGAATCTTTCTTTACGGTAATGGGCATACCCTCGTATTCTGTTTCGTGTAGGGTTTGTGTAAAGTTTGGTTTAGGGCGTTTGATGTGTAGGAATCGTTTGTGGTCTCTCATGGGCGTTTCGTAGTGTGTGTATATGTCGAAGGCCATTGATATGCGAGGGGTGGAGTGTATATTGGTTTTGACTTCGTGTTCGTGGAACATTCCGGCGACGTGGAGTGTACCTCGTTCGTTGCGTTGTGGTGTACCGTCCCAATGCGTATAACTTGGGTCGATTCCGTCTAGGTAGATGGACATTGCATAGAGAGGATTTTGTTCGGTCACTGAACTATCCTCATCAGCGTGGGTGTGTGTACTTATGGATTGGGTTTGGTGGAGTACGTTTCCCCAACATTGTATCCATAGTTCGTCTTGGTCTTTGTATATGGGTAGTTCGAATATTCTATCAGGGATATTATGGGGTCTAATATCAGGGTGGGTCAATAGATTGTAGACCGAATGTTGTTTGGTTGTACCCTGATAGAAGTTATTATTATCTTGGTTGGGTATTGCGAGTATCTTGTGTTCGTCTCGTCTGAGTATGTCTGCGATATGGAGACATTCCTCTTCAGTTAGGAAATCAGGAAACTCTGTATGCGAATGTGGGTCTAGATTATCCATAGTCGTGCATACATATCCGACTTAGGGTCATCTTCACCCTCTAGGAATACGAATCGCACTTGTTTGGATACGTCTCTCCACTCATGGTCATAGGTGAATAACGAAGCGTCCATGTCCTCGTCCATAGGTGGATACCATTCTTGTGGGAAGTAGGGACGAATCTTCTCTTCGTATTGTGCATTGAGAGAATCGTTTTTCTCTTGGTCATTCAGATAGTAAGGACTAAATTGTGCAAGTTTGGTGGGTAGAACGACTCCTTTAAAGTTGTCTTCTATGTACTTCCATACTCCACCTTTCCCTGCGTATTCTTCTACATGGTTTGGTGTGAAATTGTTTTTAATATCTTTGAGAGTGTTACCCGAATATCCCATGAACCATTCACCTTTATATTCACATGGTGATTCTTCATTCCACCACGTCATTGGTAGTTCGATGAAGGGTAGGTTTTTGTCTTGTATCGTTTGCATGGTCGCAACGTCCATTCCATGACCATGAGGAAGTTCATGCACAGCTCCAGGCACAGGCATTGACCCAAGTATTGCAGTCTGACACAAGTCAAGAGGCATTAGTCTAGGATTCCATACCACATTCTTGGTGTGTTCTTCTGATAACATTGGGTGGTCTAAGAGTTCTAGAATGTTCCAGTCTTGGTCAGCATATCCATTCGCAGTGGTTTCATCAGTGTATTTGAGGTGGGTAATTTGAGGTAGTAATCCTTCACCCGAACCACCGAAACAATAAAAGTTCACGTCTCCTATTTGTATTTGTTTGATACGATACTTGAGTAATCGTACAAATCCTTCGTTGATAGTTTCGGAAGAGATTCCTTCCTTTTTGTGCATAATTATGTTTGTGCTCATTATATAAATCCTATAAATGTGTGTAATGATAATATTTAGTTCTTAAAAACTATACCCCTATTATACAAGGGGTATGAGTTTTCCTCAAGTGGTTTTATCTAATCATTTTGACTACTCTAGGTAGTCTACCACTCTTCATTAATGTATGGGTTTTGTCTGCGAATATCTTTAGATATAGAACAGACAATGATGCAAAATATCGCATTGTTATCTCCTATATTGTGTGGTGACTATCCGTGAACTAGGACTTCGAACTTAATCTACTTACTCTTGTCACATAATTGTCACATTAATATATAGGGATTACTTGCTGTCTGCAAAAAACCCAAATCTCTTTAAACATAAACGACCTTGTGAATCTTCGGAGACTCGCAATAAATCACCTATCTTTATTTTCAATTTGTTTGAGAGGTCAGGGTCATCATCAAATGATACGTCCCCGTTCTCATTCAGATAAAATCTATAATCTATAAATGTCATCTTATCCATTCCATTCTCCTTATGGATTAAAGGTAATGGGCTTTTGTTTGTTTCAGTCTGTACCCGAACAGACTCTATCTTCTAGAATACCTATGGTGGAGCTGATAGGGATCGAACCTACGACCTATTCCGTGCAAGGGAATCGCTCTCCCAACTGAGCTACAGCCCCATAGAATTACTATTCTTTCTTCTTAGTAGTTTTTTTCTTAGTAGTAGTTGTCTTTCTACTCTTGTAGACTCTCTTTTTTGACTCGTCTACATCAGGTGTGGATTTATCGTCTGCAACATAACGACCTTTCTCGTCTCTTGCACGAACCCATTCAAACCCAAAGAAGTCACCAATTTTAGTGAACCATCCCATGATTAAAATCCTCTGTCAAAGTTATAAGTTAATGATGCGAATACTGAGTCTGCAGTTTGTCCTTCGAACACATCTGTTCCAATGTTCACACTGAAGTTGTATCTGTTTTCTGCACCAAATGATTTACCGACTTGTAATTGAGTAAAGTCATCAGACCCTTCTAGGTCATTCAAACCGTGTATCAATTTCAAATCGAATACGTTACCGACTAACCAACCGAACTCATAAGAGACTTCTGCGTAGTTGTCGTTGGTATCTAAGTCATGATAGACAATGGTTGAAAAACCATTCACATTTAATTGTGTGTACAGTTCTTCAAATGATTCCACCACACCATCATAGGTATATCTGATATACCCAGTGTCCAGTGAAATATTATCCGATACTTGCAAGTCATATCCTGCATAGAAATCCACTTCCTTAGAAGTATCTTCATCACCTGAGAACTCAACTTGGGCCATATATGTACCCACATAGAATCCTAAGTCTGATAATACTTCACCTGTAAAGTGAACTGAAGGTAGTCCTCGTGATTGAGTGACTCCTCTCCAAACGTAATCTGAGTCGTAACCCACATTACCGTTTATTGAACCTGCGTATGCAGGAATTGTTAGGACTGATAACATCAATCCAAGCATAATATTTTTCATAATATATTTTCCTTTTTTATTGCTTTAAGCAACCTTTTCACGTCTGACCAACTCATTCATTATCTTTTGTTTGAGTTTGCCTTTCCCTTTCTTGGTTACCTCTCTTCCTAGATTGTCTGTTTCCTTACAGTTATCTAGTTCTTTGTTCAAAGTTTCTAAACTCTGACACTTCATGTAGTGGTGTTCGATGGTTACTTTCTTGGAACCTCTCTCCACCCTCTTACTTGATTCTTTTAATTTAATTGGCATAATTATCTCCCCTGGCCATTATATTTTTTATGATTTCTTTTCTTATGTTTATTCATCGTAGACATGGAAATCTTTGTTTTTCTTCCCCTTCCACCGTGACCTTGAGAAGAACATTTGGCCTTTGTATTTCTCGATGTTGCTCTTAGTCCTGACTTTCTCATTACTCCTCTAGGTGAATAACTGAATCACTTCTACTAATAAGATGAATGCAGTTAGGGTTGTTAAAATTTTCAATATTGTTATTTGTTTTCTCATTTACTTTCCTTGTTATAATTTTAGTTGTGTCTTTGGGTGCGTAGGTGCATCTTCTTCCAAAGTGTCATACTCTGTCATACTTTCTTGTTCTTCTTCACGAGGTGGTGCGAACCATATTGAGAGTACATATCTCTCTCCTGTAAGAATGGGTTCGACTCCATGCCACCTTTCTGTTGAATTGTTAAATGCAACCATTGACCCTGTATAAGGTGTTATTGTGTGACCGTCTAAGTGGAAGTTACCACCAGTGAAATCTTCATTCAAATTGAAGATAACAGTTCCTGTATCTCCTTCATCTGCACTATCTTTATGCCAGTTCATGTAGGATTCCATTGGGTAGTGTAATATTTGCATATATGCAATCGTCTCAAAGTCATCACCCCAAGGCACAAACTCATCAATCCATTCCATAATCTGATTGAAATCGGGATTAGTACCACCAATAAAATAAGAAGTAACACCACCCTCGTTAGTGAACTTAGCCTTATCTTGGTCTTCATCGTGTAAAGGGATAAAATGACCTTCGTGTTCTTCGTTTATAGACTTGAGTTCCGTGAATGGTGCTGCTTCATGCATATCAATCATTGCATCACATAAATTGATAGGAAGAGCTGCGTGTCCGATTATTAGCATTGGGTTATTCATAATTTATTACCATTGTCTTGAGGGGTGTAAGAAGTTTACTTGTGAGTATCTCCAAGAATCACCTGTATATTTAGAGTAGTCATCTATCCATGCTCCATGAATCCTATTGCCTGGAAATATGACACACCTGTTGAATTTTGCAGGGATTACCCTTCTTAATTCAAATCTATCTAACACTGGAAACAGTACATTCAAGTGTTCGTCATTAGATAACCATGTTCCTTCATAAACTGCAGTTCCACCGTCCTCTTCTTTATCCATGTAGATAATCATGTTCAAGGTGGATTCATTATCAGGTGTTGCGAGTTCTGAATCAGTGTGTGGATAGTGTTGTATCTTGTTATCAAAAACATTTAGTGTTTGGAAACAGTTAAATTCGTATATCCTATCCCAGTGATAATCTCCTTTGTGGAAGTATTTTCTGCATAGATTTACCACTCTCTCCATTTCATTTTCATATATTCTTGTTGGGTGTGCTATTTTGTCTGTAATCCTGCAGTCATTGTAGTCAATACCATTCCTAGTGTTTCGTTCTGTGGTGTATTTCCACATAGGATAATCTCTGTTCCTGACCCACTCATAAAGTGTATCAGGGTCTTCATAGAAATTATCTATGGTCAACACTTCACCGTCAAACTCTGCGTTTAGGGTTGCACTGAGTTTAAAAAGGTCGTCTAATATAAACGTTTTACCCGTCATGTTGTGCGTTCTCCTCTAAAAACTCATAGGACATATTATCCCCTGTTGTATTATTATCAAGGATTTCTGCGTGTTTAAGGTTAAAGGATATTGCAATGCGTTCATAATCATCTAGAATTTCATGTGCAGGTTCTACTGAATGCATAATGTAGGAAGGCCAGAATAGAAACTCACCCTCTTGTGGGTCATAATGAAATGCAGTATCACAACCTTCTACTCCGTCAAATATCATATTAGGGAATCCTTCCACTTCTTTTTCTCTATCCACTGCAAGGTGATTTGCGATTGCAGCTTGGTTTGGGTTGTAAAACTTTATTGGTTGATTTGATTTCTCTGTCTTGACATAATATGTTCCACTCATATGTGAATTGACATGATTATGTGTTGCGTGAGAATGTGGGCCGTTGTAGATACTTATCCATGCGAACAAGTGTATATCGTTTCTTGATAAATGACCTACTGGTTGTTCAAATACATTCTGACAAAATGCAATGTATGAGTCTTTGATTTGATTTGAGAATGACCTGAACCATTCCTCTTCATGCATTTTGGTTCTTATCTCTTCATTGAAATAGGTAGTGTACTCTTTGAATACGTTTCCGTCCTCTATCTCACCGACTAGGTCTCTACAACTTTGTGCGACTACTTCTACGTCTAGGTCTAAGTGTCCTCTTAGAAATGGTGTAGAGAACAAAGGCATTACATAACCTTCTGCAGGTGCATAAGGAGTCATCATTCCTTCATACAGAATTTTTTCTTCTTTTTGAGGTTCTCCGAAGACTTTCTCTTCGTGAGCAATTTGTGGGTCGGACTTTTCTCTTCTAACTTCCTGTTCCATTTCACCCGAAAGTCCTTCGGTTTTTTCCATCACTGGTGGTTTCATAATAAAATCTCTCTTCTTATTTAATGTTCAAATCAACATTCCCGTTTGATTCGTTAAATCTTTTAACTAACCATTTAAAATTGTTTACCAAGTATGTAGGGTAGTCGTCATAATGGCTTCCAAATGCACTATTCTCATCACAATAATCTAACCACATTCTAGTTGTGAATCCTCGAAATTTATCTGAGAAAACGTCTCTGAATGCCATGTCTTGCATTATTTTTTCACTTCTGCGACTACACCTTGAGAACCATCTTTCATGGTTACATTACGATACACTACAATTACTTCTCCAAGTTGTTTAATGTATCTCTTAATCTCTTGGTTATTCCTTATCATAACCTTGTAATCACCAACAGTCGTTGCAACAAATACAACCTCACCGTTGTTCATGTCCTTCATGTCATCAAGGAATCTATCAAGATATGTATATCCTTCTGTCCATTCGGGGTGTTCTTTGTCTTCCCATGCACAAGTCTTTGGTCTTTTGAATTGTTCTACACCTTCGTCATTAAACTTTTTAGGTTCAAATGAAATAGTTGCTTTACATGGATTGGCGATTCTCGCTTCAGATACCACATACCATTTTGGTGCAGTAAGGTCTAAATGACGGGGAAGTGTAGGTTGAATTATATCAATCTCTATTGGTTTACTTATTATCTCTACCTTTTTGTTTGGTAGTAACGAACAACTACTCGTTAGTATCGTCGCTAGACTCAAGATTGCTAATGTCTTTAGTGTCATTTTCTATCCCCTCGATTACTTCTTTTGTACCGTTATTGAATCTATTCTCCATTAATCCTGGCTTGACGGTTGCAAGTTTCTCAAAGTTATGTTTTGATAGGATTGATAGATATTTCTCTTTGTCTGCCTCAATTTCTGCGTTCTTTCGAGACATATTCTGAAGAGCTTTTGTTTGACGTTCATAATTCTCTTTGATTGCCGTTATGGTCGCCTTCTGTTCTTCGACTGCACTTTCTAATGCAATGTTATTTGCACTTAGTGTTGCGTTTTGTGTATAAAGGTAATATGAACTTAGACCAAGTACCAATATTATCCCTATGAAAAATTGTTGCATATTATAACTCCACTATTCGATAATCAAGACCGTTTGAACTTCTCAGTTCCACAACCTTCTTATCTGTATCTAAAAATTTAAGGTGTTTTTCTTTCTGAATGAGGAGTTTCTTTGAGACGTATTCGTCCTTAAACACATTCCCTGTTAGGTCTTGTGTTCTGAAAACTGTTATTTTATATTCAGGTCTAAACCAATATTTGATATTGTTCCAAATCTTTCTAAGTCGTGATTTCATAATATTCCTCTTACAAATAGACACCCCGAAGGGTGTCTATTATTTAGTCAACTAAAAAGTTCTCTTAGCTGTCATAAGTGAATAATGACCCACCATTTACTGCGGCTTGACCTGCGGCCAAGATTGCAGCTGAAGGACTTCCTATTCTATAGAAAGTTCCTGCTGGAGTCACATTCGTGTAGATGACATGACCTTGAGACTGTAACTTACCAATAGTTCTTGCTGGTGAAGTTAAATCGAAACGATTTCTCAAAGTAGACCATGCTACGTTTTTACCTTTTGAAAGTAGGTTTAACACTTTTTGCGTTTTGGATAAAGCCATTATATATTCTCCTATATAAGCGATGGTACTTTCCCAAGTCCACCTTTTGTATTCAACTTAATTGTTGAAGTCTGTTAAGAAACTACGGTAAATCCGTTTCTTAGTTTCTTTAATTCTTTTATAGTAGTGGCAGCACTAGTGTGGAGTATTCCTGTTCCACCGTTCGCTTCCCACGCCTCTATGTTCTTAGGTCTGTCGTCAATGAGGACACTTCCCTCAAATGCAAACATACCTTTTTGACTACCAGTCATTGTGCAAGTGACAACAACAGAAGGACTAACGTATTCCTTAATCCATTCGTTCTTATCAAACACTACCAATTCTCTGTTAATAACCCCTGCGGCTGTTAGTATTTCCCAAGGCAATCTTGTGTGTCTAACATATGCAACTAAGTCGTGCATATCGTCCATAGGTGGTAAGTTTCTGAATAGTCTTTTGTTGGTGAGTTCTTCTTTCCTCTCATCGTAGTCGTTTCTTCCAACTTCGTTGTTAGGAAAAGGGTCTCCTGTTAAGGTCTCAACCCCAGTGTTAAAATCGGCGAGGACTCCGTCCATGTCGATAAATATTCTTTTCACATTCATAATTAATAATCCCCCATTACGTTAATAGCTTACCATAAAACAGGGGTCGTTGTCAAGCTTTTAAGCAATAAAATCTCTAGGTTCTATAAGGTGTTTAGTGAATTCGGTCTGTAAAAATCTAAGATTTTCTCCGTGATTGACATATTCATCGACTGATTCATATGTGTCTTGACCATGTTGTCGTCTCTCATGACAGTTCTCACCGTACATATGAGCGCAATATTCTTCAAATGTCATCATACTTTTTCTCATTTATAGTACCATTATACACTATAATGAGGGTCTTTGTAAAGGGGTTTTTTAAATAAATTTGTCTCTTCCTACCCAAAACATATTGAAGATTTGAGACTCCATTTTGTATGCTTCTTTCTCCCATGGCTGACGGGAATATGGTGTTTTTCCATGATATTTTCTCTTAAATCTTTGCAATTTAGGTGATAATTCACCCTTAATGAACTGTTTTGCATGGATTAATTCGTGTGCGAGGTTCAACATCATTTGGTCATGCGTGAATTTACTCCCATCTTCGTCCAATCTGTTCAATTCTATGTCCACTACCCCCACATTTCCTGAACAAGTTGCGTAAGTATAGTCGCCCAGTTCGATGGGTCGTGACACTATGTGTAATGATAAGTCAACATTACGTCTTAATCTTGGGTGTAAGTGGTAGATGACATCAGTAACGTAGTTATAAATGTCTTGTTTTCGTGCAATTTGACCCGAAATGTCTATGTTTACCATGTAGTATTTCATCCTAAATTTAATACTCTTTTATTCTGTTTCAACCTCATCTATAAATTCTACTTCATCTTCAGTTCTTTCTTCTCCACAAAAAGGGCAAAATTCAATATTATATTGATGTGAATCCATTTCATGATGAACTTCACTCTCACTCTTGCAACCATTACAATGTACTCTATAAATCCGTATCATGTAATTTCTCTCCTAATATTTCTTCCCATGCATTATCAAATGATTTCTTTTTACCGTCAATGGTAATGAAGGGGACTTGGTGGTTTGGGTGAAGTGCGGCTTTCTGAAAATCCTCTCCTTGTGTATAGATACGAATTTCATTCTCTACAATATCAAGTGTCTTCAACAGGTGAGTGATTCTCATATCTTCTATTCCCTGTTTTGATTTGGGATTTAAGTATGCGTGGATTTGTTTCATAACTTCACTGCGAGTAGTATAAAGATACCCATTAATATTACAGTCATAAGGAACATAAGACCTGCGAGTATAGTGTGATACCATATCCACCTTGTCTTATATGCATTTTCAATTGTTAAATCATCAGGGTCAGGCGATGCAATTTCATGTTGTTTTAGATTAATTGAATCCACAACTTTGTTTGCAATCCTATCCTCGTCTTTCTTTAATGCAATTTTCTGTTCGAGTTCTTTCTCTTCTTTAGAGACCCATAATATTTGATACCATTTCTTCATTCGTAATCTCGCTCTATATCTGATGGATTATCTTCGTAATCATCTATTCTTCGTGTGTTGTTATTCCAAGCTTCAAATTCTGTATAACCACCGATATATTCATCGTCTGAAATAATTTGTGGAAATGTTCTTGCGTTAGGAAATTTCTCAAAGAGTTCTTCTCTTGTAAAGTCAACGTCTAACTGTAGGTATTCGTAATTGTATCCTTCTCTCTCTGCAAGTGCTTTTGCTCTATCACAAAAAGGACATTGTGGTTTTCCATATATCTTTATCATAATTTAAATCCTTCGAATGTGTCGTCTCTAACATCTTGTTTAATACCACCAATGACGTACGACTCAATCTCTGTCTCTTGTGGTGCATTCTGTAATCCTCTACTGTTGAACCAGTGTGTAGTCCAAGGCAATGGATTGTTAGTCGAACTTCTGTCATATATAGGGTTCAGTCCGATTGCACGGAGTCTCTTGTTTGCAATGAACTCAACGTAGTATCCAAGTAAGTGTGTGGATAAACCAATCATTGAACCATGTTTGAATAAGAAAGTGGCCCAATCTTTTTCTTGTTTAACTGCATCTTCATACATTTCATAAACTTCTTTTTCACAATCTTTCATGACCTTTAACATGACTTTATCTTTCTCATGGTTCTGATAACACTTCAATATGTGTTGTGTAATTGCAAGGTGTTGTGCTTCATCTCTTGCAATCAATGATATGATTTTTGCACTCCCTTCCATAAGTTTCGCTTCCCCGAATGCGAATGAACACGCAAAAGAAACGAAGAATCTGATACCTTCTAAGATGTTAACTGATACTAGTGCAAGGTAAAGTGCCTTATATAAATCGTAATCGTCAATTTTATGACCCATTTGTTTACGTCTTCCTATATCAATAAACTCATCATATTTTTGTGTAACCGATTCTGCACGAGTGATAATTGCTGGTTCGTCAAGTATAGTGTCAAAGACATCACTAGGGTCTGAATAAATGTTCTTAATGATATGAGTGTAACTCCTTGAGTGGATTGTCTCCATAAAGTCCCATGTGATTATACATGATTCTAATTCAGGGATTGTTACGAATGGTAGGAATGCGATTGCAGGAGCACGTCCTTGAACACTATCGAGTAGTGTTTGGTATCTTAGGTTTGATGTAAAAATGTGTTTTTGTGCTTCTGTTAGTGTTTGATAATCACTTCTATCTTTCTGTAAAGACACCTCTTCGGGTCTCCAAAAGAATCCCAACTGTCTCTGCGTGAGTTTATCAAATATAGGATACTTGAACTCGTCAAATCGTTGTGTGTTTAATTCTTCTCCAAAAAAGATTTTCTCTTTTGTAAAATCTACTTTCTTTTTATTAAATACCGTCATGTTTCCTCACCTTGTCTTAATCCCCAATGAGAAATAGGTAAATGATTTGATAATACATGATTGTTATCGAAAGATAATTTCCAACCAAGATAGTTTTCTACTTTATGATGTTTCAAATCTCTAATATGTCCTTCCCATATAATTTTTTTATCTTTTATTTTATTTTTGTATATACTATTGTGCATAAGATTACCATAGTAATCTTCTAAAAACTTTTTAGAGTATTTAGAATGAGAAGGTATATCTATATCTGCCCATTCTGTTATAGATTCTCCGTCTATATCTGATAACTCTACCATGTTGGGATATAACTTATCTATAAAATCATTCTTCTTTGCATACTCTACTAAATCTAGTATGTGGCCAACTTCTAACTCCTTATCTCCTTCTTGATAAAATCTTCTAAGAAATCTTTTCTCATTCCAAAATTCTGATGTTAACCATTCGTGTAAATATATGTCACATTTAGGTAATTCTGTTTCAAGTAAATCACCATGAATATACTCTACACTATCTCCTAGAGTCTCTTTCATTCTATCGATAAGTTCACCCCTTCTTTCTAATGCATATACTTTCTTTGCACCATACTTGACTGCAAGGTAACATAATATGCCTGAACCTGCACCTAAATCTATAACTACTTTGTCTTTAACATTCTTTGAAATCCAATCTTCATATGATTTGTTTCTCTGAGAATCAGTAAAACAATATGCAGTTTTAAAGAATCCTAATGATTCATTATCTTTTAGATATAATTTTTTCTCTCTTTCCGATAACTCTACATCTTCAATGTGGGAATAATTATTGATAAACTCTTCAGGGTTAAACCAATCGTGCATTCCCTGACTCCACTCATTCCAAAATTTCATTGCTTCAGTAAAATAGGGTTGTTGGTCTTTACTTGCGTGGTAACGACTTAGTCTACCATCATATGCAAAAGTACTCGTTGTTCTGTGGTCACTACTTCCTTGATTCTTTACACCATAGTGATCTGTAGTAAACTTATCAAGGGTCGTTATTCTACCATTATGATTAACAAAATGTAAAAACATATGGTAAGAGTAATCTCCTAAGAAGGTATCTCTCCAATGTGGTGCATTAGGGCCTTGATAAAGTAACACATCACCAACTTCTAGTGATACTGGTGTTCCTGTTCTTTCGTGGTGTGGGATATTCTGCATTTCTTCAAAGAATTTATCTTGACCATTACCTCGTGCAAGATTAACATAATTTTTATCACTTTGTACCCAAATCTTCCAAGGCGTATTATCGTCTGACTTATACTTAAGACAAATTGTTGCACTGACTTCGCATGAAGGTCGGTCACTATGTGCTTTTAGATATGCACCTCTATCATATTTTCTTGAGTATGAATAAGTCTCCACTAAGTCCATATCAATAACGTTAGCTAGATTATCTCTTAACCATCTATGTAATGCAACTGCAGGTGGGAAGGTATGACAACCCTGACTTTTTTCTAGGGATTCTTTAGGTGAATCATGAATAATATCATGTTCTCTTTCAAAAATTGTATCATTCCACTCTTGATTATGTTCTATGGTCTTCCAATTATCCATAGTCATATCAATGATTACTTTAGGAATAAAGTTTCTTAGAATAACATAACCCTGAGTCTGAAACTCTCTAGTTAATTCGTTCGTCCAACCTGTTACTGGTTTTGGGTCATCGCCGTCAAACTGTTTTGTTTTGAAAGTTTTATCTTCATATCGCACAGGCATTTTTATATCTCACTAGATAGCGCAAGCATCACAATCTTCCTCACTATCGGGACTATCCAACATAGGTGGAATGTAATCATTCATTGCTGAATTTTCATCCTTTACTACGTCTTCTGTTTTCCCGTCCATTGTATTTTGATAATATGATGTCTTCCAACCATACTTAAAGGTCTTCAACATATCACCTGCAAGTATTGATACAGGAACTTCACCATCTACAAACTTTTCGGGATTGTAAGACCAATTCCCACTGATTGCTTGGTCAAAGAACTTCTGCATTACTGCAAGTGTCTTTATATATCCATCGTTACTTTCCATATCCCATAGTAGGGTATAGAAGTTCTTGAGGATACTGTATTGTGGAACCACTTGTTTAAGTGTTCCTTTCTTACTCTTCTTGACTGAAAGGTAGTCTCTAGGTGGTTCAACACCATTTGTTGCGTTAGAAACGACTGAGGAACTCTCAGACGGCATTTGTGCAGTCAATGTGGAGTGTCTTAGACCATGTTCTTTAATCCTAGTTCTAAGACTTTCCCAATCACATTTTAAATCATTAGGGGTGATTTCATCAACGTCCTTCTTATAGTGGTCAATAGGTAGTTTACCTTCTGAATACTTAGTTTTATGAAAGTAATCACAAGCACCCTTTTCTTCTGCAATAGTATTAGAGGCACATAGAAGTTCATACTGGAACTTTTCTGTAAGTTCATGAACTAGTCTATGTGCTTCAGGGTCTTCATACTTAACCTTGTTCTTCGCAAGGAAGTGTGCAAGACCGATATATCCAATACCTAACGACCTTCGTGCTTTGGTCGAGCGTTTTGCAGCTTCTACAGGGTACTGTTGGAAATCTATAAGTTCCTCAAGTCCTCTCACTGCGAGGTCGCATAGGTTGGATAATTCTTCTAATTTAATTGTACCAACATTGATTGCAGATAGAATACAAAGTGCAATCTCACCGTCTCCGTCTATATGTGTAAGTGGGTCTGTTGGTAGTGTAATCTCTTGACATAAGTTACTCATGTATACTTTATCAGTAAATGAACTATGGGTGTTACAGTGGTCTATATTCATGATATAGATACGTCCAGTCTCTGCACGTTCTTTTAACATATCAGTAAACAAATCTCTTGCACTTACTTTTGTTTGTGGAATAGAATATGCACGTTCATACTTCTCGTATAATTCATCAAATTCTTTTGTCCCAAATGCCTCATATAGTCCAGGCACATTGTGTGGACTGAATAGTGTAATGTCTTCGTTATTAATGAATCTCTGATAAAAGAGTTGTGATATCTGAATACTGTAATCTAGTTTTCTGACTCTGTTGTCTTCTGTTCCCTTATTGTTTTTAAGTACGAGGATATCTTCGATTTCTTGGTGCCAAATTGGGAAATGGACTGTTGCGCTTCCACCTCTGACTCCGTTTTGGGTGCAACTTCTAACCGTTGCTTCAAATTTCTTAAGAAAAGGGATAACTCCTGTATGTTGAACCTCTCCGCCTCGTATTTTAGAACCAAGTCCTCGTATTCTTCCTGCGTTAATTCCAATTCCAGCTCTTTGTGCAACGTATCTTCCGATTGCCATGTCACTCGTAAAGATTGAATCAAGGGAATCGTCTGAGTCCACGAGTACGCATGAAGCGAATTGTCGTAAGGGTGTTCTGACACCTGCCATGATTGGTGTTGGGATATTGATTTTATGGGTTGATATTGCATCGTAGTATCTTTTGACATAATCTAGTCTCCTCTCTTTGTCATAATTGTGGAATAGAGTCATTGCAATTAACATATACATGAATTGGGGTGTTTCAAATACTTCTCCATTACTTCTATCTTGGACGAGGTATTTGTCTACAATTTGTTGTAGTCCTGCGTATGTAAATGTTATGTCTCTTGAGTGTTTAATGTACCTGTCGCATTGTGCAACCTCTTCTTCAGTGTACATATCAAGAATTGCAGGGTCATAGACCTTCTTATCAATGTTTCTTTGTATTATATCAAATAAAGGTGGATAGATTTCTGAGTCTTTCCACTTAGTGTTGAACACTTGTTTCTGAATACGATATAATAGTAGTCGAGCTGCGACAAATTGGTAATTGGGATTTTCTAGTGTGATTAAATCTGATGCAGATTTTACTAGAATTTGTTGAATATCTTTTGTTGTAATTCCGTCATAAAATTGAAGACCACTATTCATTTCGACTAAGGATTCTGATACCCCTGCAATCTTCTTACACGCCTTATGAACCATTTTATGAATCTTATCCAAGTCAATATTTACTTTTGAACCGTCTGACTTAACTACTAACATTGGTGAGTTCATACTTTCTTATACTCCATAAATTTCGCTTTCGCTGAGAGTCCTGAGAAAGAACACTCGTTAATTATACTTACTATTTCTTCTGTTGGTATCCCATTAGATACCATATCATTAATATCTTTCAAATCACCGACTCTTCTATCATTCCAAATGCAAACTTTCCAACCTTCATTGATAACGTGTTCAATCTTCTTAAGGATTTCCACATTTCTTGGTTCGTTGTCATAGACTAGAACTGCATTTTCTTTAATGCTGTCGTCCAGTTTGGTGAAGTCACTACCTGCAACTGCGATTGCGTTGGGTAGGAATAAGGAATCAATTGGCCCTTCTGTCACATAGATAGTTTTCGATTTATCTACTGTATGTAGGTTGAAAATAAGAGGTTGGTCATCGTGAAATTTCATGGTCATATATCGCAATGGACTGTTGTTCACTGCACGACCACTTAATCCAATCAACTGATTCTCCTCGTTATAAAATGGGATGATGATTCTTGGGTCTGTACCCAAAACTCTGTCCTTATACTTCTCCGATAACATCGATAAACTTTGAGGTGTTGCAGTATACCATAGGTCTTTATGATGGACTTCGGGTATCATCCTTTCGTTCAGATAATCTCGAGCAACAGAAACCTCAGAACAAGGCTTCATCAGAAACTTCAAGTTATCGACTGTCATAATATTACTTGTATTTAGAGATTCTTCTTTCGCTTGAAACTTGAATTTACTAGAACTTGGCATCTTTTTTTTCTTCGGTTTGAGTCCTTTTTCAGTTAACCACTCTTTCATGTATTCTTTATGAATAATAGGAAAATGTTCTTTTAAAAAGTTGATTGTTGAGGTAGATTTACCACAATTATGACACTTATAGACATAACTCTGCTCTATGACAAAGTGATAGCCACGTGCTTTATGTTGATTTTTTTGGGAATCCCCACAATAGGGACATCGGTGATTAAGGGTTGTATCCCCTTTCCATTTGGCCACGTCCAAATGGGACACGACCATAGATAAGTATTTTTTCTCTAACCAAAGCATATCTCCTATTATACAGGAAATATGCGTTTTTTACAAGGGGTTTTAAGCGTCTATTAGAGCTTGTACTTCTGCGATTTGTGCTGTGTTTGTTGTTACACTACCATCGTAAGCAACTTTCTGAGCGTCGTCTGAAGCCATGGAATCGTAACCTGAAGGTTTAACGGGTTTTCCGTCTCCTGTTTCGAACCATGTTTTTCTTCCTGCCAAGTTATCTAAGCCTGGGATTGTAGGTGTATCATATCCTTCGGGTGCAGCCATGTTGTTCTCCTAATTTTGAGGGTTTATAGGTTTATTTATGCTATCCATGTTCTTGATTCGAGTCTTTGGCACCTGTAAAACGTATCTTTTTTCAATTACTGGTGGTTTTTTCTCTTCTTCTTCGACTCTACCTCTTGCAACCTGTCCTACACTACTAATCAATAGAAGCACTGCAAGTGGGTCAAACACGAAAATTAACATATAAATGACCCATCTAACTGCGTTGTCAAGGTACTTGACACTGTCCTCTTGACCGTATATTACCTCTGCAATGTACTTAATTGGCCCAACTTCACGTTCTAGTGTAAGGATAATTTGTTCTGAGTCAAACTTTTCTAACTTTAACTCATCTATTGTATCATATGTTTCGTCTATTAGTAAGTTGTATTCATCAGTTTTTGCAATTATTTCGTCTGCATCACCAGTTGACGCTTGTTGCAATCTTTTGATTTCTGCGTTTGCATCATTTATAGTGTCTTGTGCTTGTCTTCTATACCTATCAATATTGTCTGTTTGCACTTTAATATCTGCACGGATTTGTTCTCTTTGTTCTTTCTGTTGTTCAAAGAGTGTATTCGCTTGTGCAACATAATCTATTGTTTCAGTCTCTGCACCCTGAAACACTCCACCTTCATCTGTAGTAATAACTTCTACACCTTTGTCTCTTAGACTATTAACTGCAGAATCCAGTGTTGTGATTTGTCCTCTTAAACTTTGTATTTGTCCTTGTGCGTAATCAATATCACCTTGAACTCTATCCCACGCACCATCTCTAATTTCTTCTTGTTGGGAAATTGAACCTGATACATCTACTTTTGCAACACCTAGTGTACCAATACGGCCTTCGTAAGTTTCAATTTTATTTTCTTCCCGTGCAATCAGGTTATCAATTCTTGTAACTACTGATTGTGCTTGTGCAGTATCACCTGTTTGTTCTGAATGTGCTTTTGATAGGTATCCAAATATACCCAATGATGTGATTAACATAAGGACAACGACCATTAATGCCATTATCCATTTTTGATAATTGAGTCTTTCCCAAAAGAGGTGGAGATAAGCTGCAGTAATGATTTTACCGAACTCTAATGAACCTGCCATAATAACAATGCCCATAAATGCACCTGCAAATATTGTTGCAAGTCCAAGTACTGAGAAATATGCGGCTATACCTGCAATTCCCACCGATGTTATCAGTGCAAGATAATTCAAAAATTTCATAATTTATTTGTTTCTTTTTAAAACCTCGTATGCATCATCATACATACCTTTCTTCTTTTTCTTCCTTACTATTGGTTTATCTGTTGCGACAGCACTACCTGTTGCGTTCATTGGTGCATCTTCCCACACCTTAAGAGTCTTTTTCATCTCTTCGTTTTTGTTCCTCTTAAATTGTGCCCAAAAGTCAGCTCTCGCTTTCTTAGACATTTTTGCTCTATCTTCCCATTCAGAAGGTTTTAATTTCATTCTGCTTTCTTTAATATAAGTCATCGCCAGTTACCAGTACCCTATCGTTTTCACAAAATCCTACATAAACTGTTAGTCCAAACACCATGCTGTGTTCTGCAACTATTGTTACTTCAGATTTTGGAAGATAGGTTTTTTTGTTTTGTTCTTGTAATTGTCTTTTAAGACGGTATATATGTCCTACTTCTAAACTAGGAATGTTAGTAGTTTCAGTAATCATATCAGGGTGTAAAAGACCTTCTGACTTGAGATGTCTATAGAATTTTTCACACAATTCGTCCATTTGGTCTTCGTCTAAGTGTGTTTCCTCTTTGAGTAACAACAGTGCGACAGCGTAAGATGCAAATGCAGTCTTACCAAACGGAACCTTGTTTAGTATTCTCTTAAGGTTGAATACTAACCTATGGAGTAAAGTATAAGAGCTCTTTTCCTTTGTACCGTCAGGTTTTTTCTCTTTGATTCTCATACCTTTATCGTCTATAAGACCATATTTGTATGCATCAAACTTTTTCCAAGGCGTTGTCAACATCTTTAGAATACGAAATATAATTAATGTATCTACTATCCTCATATATCTATTTAGGTCAATAAAACCCTCTAACTGGAGCTCCGAGAGGGAATCGAACCCCCGACATCTTCATTACAAGTGAAGCGCTCTGGCCTGCTGAGCTATCGGAGCTTATAAATCTCTCAGTTTTTGTGCAAGGACATCGTTAATTGGAACTTCTGTATTCCATGATTCATCGATGTACCCTAAGTATAAAAGCATTGTTTTAATGGAAGTCCAATAAGACTGTTCAGTGATTTTGAAATCTAACATTCTCATTGATGCATCATATCCAAAGACATTGAATATGGTAATAAGGTGATTTAACATGAGACGTTCTCTTAACTCACCTGCCTCATGATAACGGTGTAGGAGTCGTTTAAGGTATCTAAACCTTCTTAAATCTTCTTGGAACTCCTCTAAGTCTGCACATTGAGGGTCATCATAGTTTTGCAGTGCGAATGCACTAAAATTTTTTACAGTGAGTTTGTCGAATAGACCCATACGTTTTCCATAATATAATTAAATCTAAAAGTATTTAGTACTTTTAGATAGAGCCGTATACTTTAAAAGAACCTGTTTCTAATTTCTCCACTCTAAGGTTTAGTGTAACGACTTCTGTTTTTTCATCAAATTCGTCATGTGGAGTGTCTACGGATTTACCGAATTGGTCTCCATATCTTTTCATACTAACTTGATAATCACCCGATTCAGTAATTTCAGGGTGTTTATCAAGTGCGAGACCAAGTTGTCCTAGTTTTGCATCGATTTGACCGACAGCAGCACTAGGATTTAAAAATTCACTAACTGCACAATGTCCAAGAATGGCATTAATTCTTGATTTGACTTCAGGGTCGTTTATGTCATGGGGAACGTGTTGACTTTCTAAACCACCTACTTGTGTATGTGAATGAGTTTCTGCTATAAATTCTGCAAATTTTTTCATGTTATTATCCTATTATTCCAACTTTCACTGCAAGTACTTCTGCGTGAGCAGCGAATACTTCGTCTGTTGGGTTTTTTGAAATTATTTCTGTACCACCACCAGCAAGTGTAAATGTTCCGATTAGAGCATTCGCACTTGTTTCTACTGATACCAATCTTGCAGTTGTTCCACTATTGTGAACTCTCACTGCAGTTGAAGTACCAAAGTTTGAACCGTTAGTTGTGCTCGTAGCACAAGCTGCTTCTGTTCCTAGTACATTTAATTTCATTTTAACCTACCTTATGCAACAACTGTCAATGTTCCAGCAGAAGTTCCGATACCAGCAACAGAAGTAATGGTTGCGTTACCACCACCAACTGTATCTACTATTGTTGAACCACCTGCGTGAGCGACAGCATTTGCACCAAAACTTAACACATCATCTGCATTTGTAGCGGCGTTTGCAGCTGCAATTGCTAATGTGAAGGTGAGTTGGTTAGTTGTTGAACCTGATGCGTATACAAGAACGTGTGGGCCTCTGCCTGAACCTGAACCCTGATTACCGTTAGTTACGGATAATGTAGGTGAACCTGTTACTGTTACGTTTTCGTTATAACTTACAGTTGCAGAAAGTGTAAATCCAGCAGATTTATCTGCTGTTGTTGTTACCCAATCTATCGCCGTAATGTCTGCCTGTCCAATACTTGTTGCAAGACCGTTAGCTGCGACTAAAACTTCCTCTAGGGTTCTTGCCCCTACAGTTTTTCTTAGCACCCAACCAGCTGCCGTAGCAAATGTATTTGATTTGTCTGTTGCTGATAACCACTTAGGTTTTGATTCATCAGCGTCTGATACTCCCCATAATGCCATTTTATTTTCCTCTCTATTGTTTATTGGCAAATTTTAGTATGCCATTAAAATTGGTTTTGAAAGACCTAATGTCTTTCTGTAATAATATAAGGTATTTAGACCGTTCAGGTGTCTTAAGTCGCATCAAAATGTCGTGAACTTTCTCTGCATCCTTCCACTTAACCTTCATCTTCTTCATGTCGTCTGTTCTAATGTCTTGGTCTCTCTTAGTATCAATCAACTTTTTGAGTTGCATTAAAACATTCGCATCGGGTCTATGTTGCATTCCTGATGCTTCTGAACCCATTGCCCAAATCGCTCTTTGGATAACTTCATCTTCACCAGCCTCTGCGTACTTACCTTTTGCCATTGAGGATATTTTATCCAACATGGCTCTCAATTCTTTTTCGTTTTTTGCTTTCGCAACGGCACGTGCAACCTTTTGATTACCTGCATCGGACATCATTCCGAAGTCTGCAACCTTTTCCATGACTTGTGCGACTTTCTTCGCCTCTCCCTTCATGTAACCTAACTTTTTAATCTTCTCCTTAAAAGTTCGGTATCTAGCGTCTATTCTGTCCATTAGAATGACTTATATATTTCGTCATAGTTGGAATATTGACTTTTAGCTTTCGATAACATAGCGTCCAAAAGACCTTTTCTGATATTTACCATATCAGTCGTCATATGACCTTCCACTTTGTGCATTTGAGATAATAATTCCATCATTTTCTTGGCACTTTTTTCATTCATTATTTTAGCTAAATGTAAAACACTACCATTATGGTCATTTCTATCTGTCATTTTTTCTAACTTAACAATTTCTGATTGTGGTATCTCTTTCTTCTCATTAAGAGAATCTTCCCACATTGCACGAATAGTATCAAACTGATTCATACTAAGCTTTTCTTCTGAAATCGACATCTTTAGGTTCTCTAATTCTCAATTTCTTTAGAGTATCTTCAATTGCCTTTACAGTTTTATTTTGGTCTTTGATATTAGTAATGAACAAACTTGTATCTCCGTCTTCCATTGTAGAAAAACCAACCTTTTTTTCAATTTTCTCTAGTTCTTTCTTTAACTTTGTATAGTTAGATGGTTTCAAATCCATCAATACGATTTCTTCGTTTACTTCAGATTTTTTTTTTGCTTCTTCTTCAGTTTCTTCTTTCTTACCGTCTTTACCTTTTTCGGATTCACCATTCCAATTTGCATCGATGTAATCAAAGAATTCCTTCTTCTTTTCACCGTCTAATTCTTCAGGAGACGTGACGTTAAATTTCTTCAATACTGAATCAAAGAATTTTTTGTATTCTGCAGATGACTCGATAACTTTTTTAGACGCTTCTAATAGGTCGTCTGACAACCCTAGTTGAAATCCTGTAAAACTCATTGTTCTAACTCTCCTGATTCGAAATAATCGAATAATTTTTGTTTGTTTTCTTCGTTAAGAGACATTGATTTCGCAAGTCTACCTAACATATTTTTCTCTGTTAACTTATCAACAGAATGAGATTCTTCATCTGATTCTTCAACAACCTCTTCAACAGGAGCTTCTTCAGTTACTTCCTCTGAAGGTTCTTCCATTTCATTAAGAAGAGCATCAATCTCTTCATTGATTAACTCCTCTTCAGTCTTTTCTACAACAGGTTCGTTTGCCTCTTTCAGACCTTCTCGAACCCTTAAAAGAGCCTCTTTCCAGTTTTCTGTTTTTAGTGTCATATCTTTATTTATGTTAATTGGATTCTAACCACCAATTCATCTACTCCCCTTTCTAGGTTTCCTTTCATTCGGTATTCTTTACCCAGTTCTAATTCAATTGGCATATAACCTCGTTCTCTCATACACCACCCATTACCACTTAGAATATGCATGGTAGTTTTCATACCATTTTTTAATTCCAAAGGCACCGAATCAGTAAATGTCCTGATTAAGTATTTAATTCCTGTCCCATGTTGTTCCGTAAGAACATCTTTGGTCATTAACCTTCCCTATATTTAGTACTAACTTTTAATAGATTTTATGAAGTCTCTTTTACCTGCTTTGTACATTTGCACAACACCACTATGGTCTGTTATCATGTACATTGACTGGATTGCTTCTAATTCTTTTGGTTTTAACCCTTTAATCTCTTTATTCCAGTAGTTCGCAATGTTCTTGTTAACTCCTTTCTTCTGAGGTATATATTGGTCGCCTTCAAGCTTTATATCACCTGCAATTGGTGAGTTTTCTTTGAACATGAATCCTACTTCAGGAACCTTTTGTTCTGTTCCATAGTTTGCATAGTTAAGTGCTTTTACAACGTCCTTATTCTTTGAGAGACCTTTCTTCATCTTCTCAATACCTTTGATTGCGTAGGTCATTGCGCCGCCATGGTCGAGTGCGAACTCAACTGCTTTTCTTACTTGTTTATCTCTGACCTTATGTCTTCGGAAGTATACTGAAATTTCTTGTCCAGTAAGTTTAGAACCGTCCATTTTACCTTCTTTGATACCCAACTCTTTCATTTTTGCTTTAATGATAGGTCTTGCATCACCTTTTGGATTTTTCTGACCTGCTTTATATAAGTCATCAAACAAACCATCATCACCAATAAGGTCATACAGTTTGTCAGAGGCATCATCACCGTCTTTACCTAAGACAACTGGTTTCTTCAACAAGTCTTTTAATTCTTTCTTTTGTTTAGAAGTCTTTGGTAATGCCCATGTTCCTTCACTAATTGATTCACCGTCATGTTCAACATGAGCATAATCAACTCCAGGCTTTCCGTATTTCTTCTTAATCTTTTCTACTTTTTTGGCTAAAGGATTAAGACCTAAATCTTCATCTGATTCAATACCTACAGAAAAACCACTCTTACCACCTCTGAATTTTTCTTGGTCTATCGTAACATTTTTTGTTACACTTTTGATATATGGGTCTTTAAGGAAATTGTCTAAAGATTTCTTATTATAGAATACAAATCCCCAATTACTCTCACTAATTGATTCTTTGATTTTACCTTTCATTATATCGTCTAAATCTCTGTCTAACCAATCAATAAAATCATCAGGGTCATCGGTGTTAACTTCACCATTATCCATTGCCCATTGCATTAAGTCGGCTTCTAATTTTTTGGATAGTTCTAGATTACCACTTCTTTGTACTTTCTGAAGTTCTCTTTTGTGTTTACGAACGATGTCTTTCATCTTCATAGACCTTTCGTTTAAAGTTTCTTCTTTAACACCCATTACTTTATGTGCAATGTGTACTAGAGTTTGAATGTTTGATTTCTCCATTTTACCTTTGTTTTGGTCGTTTACTTTATCGTAAACTGTTAAAATCATAGATGCAGTGAACATATCTAACATGATTCCACCAACTTTTGTTGCAGATTTAGTATCCACAATCTTTTTGATATCTGGCATTAAGTCTTTTGCTTCAAGTAATGAATCATAGTTTCTAAGAATTTCTTCACCCATTTTCATAGGTTTCTTCTTTTGACTGTAGTAATCTTTAAGAAATTCTTTTGCTTGTGCAATTGAAACTGGATAGTCTCTTGCGATTTCTTTTGCTGTCGCACCATTTTGAATGTCTTGGAATAGTTCACCCATTTTACCTTCTTCGAGGTCGTCATTGATTGATTCTGTAATACCAAGTTTTTTCATCTCTTTTTCAATCTCTTTGTTGATTGATTTAAGAGCATTTAATGAAGGATTTGCAACCCCTGACTTGTTTTGAGCTTTGTCAATTGCTTGCATCTCTTTTGCTTTCTTCATTAGTAAGTCTGAGTATTTTGCATACTTACCTTCTTCTATTTCAACAGACTCACCCAGTACTTTAATTCCTTTACTCTTAAATTTTTTCAGAACTTCAAGACCAACTTTACCAGCATCATCACCTTGTATATACATATCTCCGTCCGACCAACTACTCATTCCACTACCTGTTATTTGGTCAGCATCAATGTCTTCTATATCTAGTCTATCAGATACATCTTTGGTAAAATTAAAGATAGCATATGCATCCTTTTTCTTTATATTTCTAACAACAACATCATAATGATTCTTTTTTACAGGTTTATAGTTAGGTCTGCTTGCTTCTGATACAGTTTCTTCTAGGGGTTTAACGAAGTTATCGTCAAGTTCTTCATTGTAAGGGAAACCTTTAAGGGGATTTTGGAATACCTGCATGAAAGACTTTTTCTGTTTGTCTTTCTTCTCTTCAATCACTTCTTTGATACCTGCAAGATACTTCTCTACACTTTGGTTAGGTGTATCCTCTTGGTATGCCTTCAAAGTTTCAGGAGTTCCAACTTCGTGGACTCCATTATTGTGTTTATTTCCTGCCATTTTATTATCCCCTTTTTTGATTTGCATAATAGGCTGCAACTGCCATTTTTTTAATTTCTTCTGCACTTTGGTTTTTAAACTGAGGTGCATCTGAACTTTTGAAATCGTTTATAAAATCTTTTATCGATGCGTTTTTACTTAACTTCTCTCTAAGTCTAGGTTCTGTTCTGTTATACTTCTGAGATACAACCGATAAATTACCCTTGTCATTATTTAATGGATTATTGTCCTTATGATGAACATCTTTCTTATCAAAAGGTTTTACCTTTCCTTCTTTTTCTAATGCTCTTCTTGCTCTTTTACGAGCTGCATTTTTTTCCATTTGTTCTGGCCTAGAATGATAGTTTGCTCTTTCTTTAGCATAGTTCCTACCTTCTTCTATATCATCACCAAACTTAAGGAACAACTTTCCTTTTTCTTGTTTCTTATCTGTAATCTTCGCACCAACAAATGACCCTAAAGTATTTAACATACCAAGACCTTTCTCTTGGTTCCTTGTAATCTCTTTACCAACTTGGTTATTAATCTTTTTCATAACCGTATCAATGATGTGTTGGATGTCTGAGACTAATTTACCTTCTTCAACAGACTCATTTGCAGATTGTTTCTCTGATGCTTTTCTTTCTGCATCACGTTTCTTTTTAATTGCAGTATCTACAGTTTCTTTCTCTTTTGCGCCTGCAAGTCTTTCATTTTCTCTATCATGTTCATCTTGAAGTGCTTCGACTTCTTGTTCATGTTTCGCTTTAAGTCTTTCCATTTCCTCAACTTGTTTCGCTTTTGCAAGTGCAGTCTGCACTGCAACGTTGTCTTCTTCTGCAAATAAAGACTTAAAGTTCTCTACTTTATCATCACGAGAACCTTTTTGTGCGTTAAGTATTTGGTTTAAAATATCCATATAATCTATTTATGCTTTTTAGCAATTAACTCCTGTTCTTTCCATGCGAGAGCAACCTTATTAGTGGGGAATTTAGTACACCAAGTCATCATTGCACCATATAACTTAGACGCTTTACCCTGTAATGATTGAACAGTATCGTCATTAACGATTTCTATAAAGTCCTTTTTAAATATTCTCTTGAATATATCTGCATTTTTCTCTACTGCCTCATGTTCTTTCACTAGAATCTCAGGTGGTAGTGTTCTTGCTCTCATTGAATTGAGTCGTTGTGCAAGGTCTAGACTTGTTTTAACAAATACCATTTTATACTCATATCCTAATGCATCTAGATTCTTCTTATACCCCTGAATCTTACCTGCTTTTGCACTTGTAGTGTCAAAGATTAATCCCAGTCTTGCAGGAACATGGATATCCATTTGTTTGGTTGCAATACCTTTTGCCTTTGCACGAAGTTTATCTCTTTCGGGGTTGACTGTTCCACTACCAGTCTTAGTCATTTTCATAGACATTTTTGCATCTTTCATAAGTCGTTCAAAGTGAGTGTCACTATTGATTGTTTTAAGTCCTAGTGCCTTAAGTGAGAGTGCATCAACCACTGTTGATTTACCTGAACCTGGCCCACCCATTAAGAAAACTGCTTTGAATATGCCTGGGTCGTAAACACCTTCTTGTAATAGGTCTTCAAACATATAGTTAGGCATTGTTTCTTCTTTAATACCCATACCACTTCTAACTTCTTTGTATAGTAGTTCTTGGTCTCTCAAGTTATTAGATGCAACACCTGTTTTAAATGATTCAAAGTCACCCTCTTCTGCGGCTGCTCTCATTTTACTTGCAGACATTCCTGATACTCCTTCTGCATCAGGGTCTCTTTGACCTGCACTAATAATCTCTATTGAATCAAATTTATAATACCCGTGTCTTCCTTTAGAACCATTGTATTTTTTGATAAGAGTTTCAAACTCTCTGACTCGGTCTGAACCTGCAACCATACGAAATTCTCTATACCCTTGATTGTATAATTCTGTAACTATTTCAAAAATTGTTCTTGCAGGTGTTTTTACAATTCCCACCTTTTTACCAAAGAATTTTTTCATCCATTTTTGTTTTGTATTATAGTCTAATGGATTTGATTTTTTATCATTTGAGTGAGACATAAACACTAGAGGTTTAAAACCACCACCTGTTGCCTTAACAACTTTCTCTACCAATGCACCATGTCCAATAGTAGGTGGATTAAATCGACCAAAGGCTATTACTACCTTTTGGGTTGAACTTTCATTAAATTTTCTAAACGTTTTCATCTTGTTTCATTATCCTAAACTTTAATAGTGGTCTACCATTAATTGTAATATCCCCTTTCTCATTTTTCTCTATTGTTTTAACAACCATTTTTTTGTTTTTAAACTTACCACCAAGAACTACATCACCTATACTAATAGGAATGTGAATAGTTTCTGTCATATGTTCCTTAAATGATTTCATAATGCTCCATAAGCTATTATTCCAAGAAAAACAAACTCATCAAGTAACATTATTCCTACAAATATTTTAAATAGTAATAACTTCATCATTTGTCCCATGCCTTAGCGGCGTTAAAATTGTTTTGACTGAACTCCATTCTATCCACAAGTTTTACTGCAGAACCGTCTGAGTCGATTGCAACATAACCTTCGGGGTTTACAACCTTGAATCCTTTATCAGTCTTTACAAAAGTTCCTATACTCTTTACTCTATTTAGAGCAGTCACAATCAATGATTTTGAATCTATCAAATGTCCTTGAAATTTTGCAAGGTTGTCTACCATTTTTGAAATTGTTCTTAAGTCTCTCATGATATCTTTACCAATCTGTATCTTGATATCTTTAGTCTTTTGTGTTTTAACTTTTGCGACTATTTTATCCTTCCAGTAGTTCTCAACGTGTGTAAGGTAGTCTTTTCCATTGGGATTCCATTTATTATTACGGATAAGGGTGTTAGTGTATGTTTTGTACGATGCACCTGCAGCTCCTTTTGAATTAAGAACTCCCTGTACGTCATTGAACTTTTTGAGGTCTTTCCCAGTGATACCATGAAATGCTTTACCTGTATTAGTAAGTGCTTGTGTAAGTTTAAGTGTTTCTTGTGCAGTCATGTTTCCATAACCAGTAGTGTCTTTGTAAGTTGCATCGTCTTGCCAAACCTTAGACGATGAAGGTGGAAGTTTTGCACCGAATGATGCAGACAAACCTTCGATTGTTGAACCCTTGTAAGTTGTGTGCCAAACTACACCTAGTGTCGCACTTCCTATTTCTTTTCCTAACTTCGAGTCTTTCTGAACTGCGTACATAATTGTGTTTGGTTGGAATGTAATGTACTCCTTTCCGTCCATTTTAGTATTACTTTTATCTCCCGAAGTAAACATTAAGTCTCCTTGCAGGATTTCTTTCATTCCGACACCTGAAAAGGCGTTGAATGCTTCAGTGAATTTTGTTTTGAGTGTACCGTTTAAGTCGGAAGTGTCATTGATTTCTTTTATACTAGAATAGTACAATGCACCACCTTTATTGAATAGTGATTTCTTTGCGATAAAGAATTTTCCTGTTTCGGGGTGAGGGCCACACCAAATTGCAGGAGCACCGTCCCACTTAACAGTCATGTTGACACGACCTGATGCATTACCTTTCATCATATCTCTTAACTCTCTTAAGAAATTGATTGATGCACGACCACCTGCGATGCCATAGTTAATGATTTCGTCTTCGAGGTGTTCTAAATGTAAGTTCTTTCCAGCCATAAGTTTAGTCTGTTGCAATTAATTATATTGTAAGAATACCATACTATTTATACATTTGCAAGCACTAATGCCAAAAAAAGGGTCTATACGACCCTTTAAAAACGATAAAGTTTTTAGAATTAATCTACTGTTGCAAGCATTTCCACATGAGTTGCTTTCATTACATCTAAATCTGTTTTAATTTGAGCTGCATCTGTATTGTATTGTGAGTTCTGATTGGTATAGTAATTCCATTGGTCATATGGGTAGGTGTCAAAATTATTTTGTACCACAGCTGTCACATCGGGGTTAGCCGTTCTCCACGCAGGATAAAAACCATCAGCACCTGCACCTGTGTAGTCATCACCATCTACAGGATTAGAAAAATCTGACCCATCATAATCATAGGTGTGTAACGTATAAGTCTTAGTGACCCCAGTCATCCATTCCCATTCTACTTCCAATGCGTTTGTCTCTGCAAGATATGAATCACACTCTGCTTGTGTGAATACTATTCCGTCTGTAATGTGGGTATTTCCTGATGTAGCTGCCATAGTAGTTTCCTAATTAAGTGCGTTAATATGTTTATTTATATTTTTTGCAAAGGTGTCGAGGACAATTTAGTGTCTATTTTATCAATTTTTTTGGATAAAGTCTTAACATCTTCTTCGTTGTGTTCTTTTTTTGCATCTCTTAATGCAATTTTTAACTCAACTTTTCTTGTTAATTCATCAAGTACTTCATTCGATTTCAAATTCTTCTTCATATTACTATTTAGGTCTATACTTTGAAATCTCCGTATTTTTCTGACTTCCCTCTATCGAAAACTGGTATTGAATCGTCCTGTTCTATTGCAGAATCAACCAACTCTTCTTGTGCTTCTTGTTCACAATCATACAATTTCATTCTTGCACGGTCTACACCGATAACAAATCTCTTAAAAACTGTTGGGTCATTGTATCTATTCTTTAACTGTTTGACTACCATTTGGTCTAATTCGTCCAATTCTTCAGATGTAATCAATGCAAACATAAAATCTGCAGTTGCAGGAAGTCCAAATGACTCTGAAGTATCTGTAAGTTCAATATCTGTTGAACCATATCCACTTCGTGTAGTCTGAGTCGCACTCATAATTGGTAAGTCAAACTCTACTGCAAGTCCTCTTAACTCTTCTGCAATTGACTTAACAAGTGTGTATGAGTTTGCACCAGCACCTGGCTTGATTCTATGACTTGCACATATGTTTAGGTAATCAATAAAGATAATATCAGGTTTGAAATCTTTCTTGATATTCAACTCTTGTAATAGATGTCTGAAGTGACCCACATGAGCAGATGCAGTAGGATACTCTTTGACAATCAATTTACCTTTTGTTTTGTTTTTAAGTTTATCAACTTTTTTACCAAACATATTCTTGGTGATATCACTTAAATCTTGGATAGGAACATTCATGGTGTTTGCATCGATTCTCTCTGCAATCTTTTCTTCACTCATTTCAAGTGTAATGTAAAGAACATTCTTGTTCATCATTAAATGACTTGAAGCCATATGACACATGAATAATGATTTACCAACACCAGTTCCTGCGAGACAAATGTTTAAAGTCTTATTGGGTAATCCACCCTTAGTAACTTTATTGAAATACTCCAAATCAAATGGGATTTTCTCCTCTTCCGTATGATAAAATTCCCACCTGTCTTCTGCATCTTCTAATTGGTCATGACCAATATGCGTATCGAAAGACACGGAAAGTGCATCCTTTAAAAGTTCAGGTATATCACCTCGTGACCGTTGAGACTTCTCATCAAGCACCTCTATAGAGTCCATGACAGCGATGTAGATAGCCCTATCTTTGCACCATTTTTCTGCCTCGTCTATTAACCAATCTTGTGGGGTTTCGTCTTGATGAGAACCAACTTCCTTTACAATAGTTTTAGAGGATTTTACAACACCATCTTGTAGATTAGTATTGTTCTCTAAATTTATGAGAAGTGCCTCTATTGTAGGAGTCTTGGTGTATTTTTCAAAGTAAGTATTTACTTCTTCAAATACAGTCTTTTCATCGGTCTCAGTGAAGTACTCTGCCTTTAAAAAAGGAAGCACTTTCCGTGCGAACGACTCACTCTGAATCAGATTCTTCAGTATCGTCTGTTCTATTCTCGCTTGTTCCATACTTAAAATATCCTTGTGCGTGTGTCTCTAGTTGTTCCATTACATCGGGTGTAAAGAACTTTTCGGGGTTGTTATTAATCGTTTTACCGAATTCTGTTTTACCAGTAGGTAGTTTAACACGAGTTCCCTCTTTTGTAAAGACATTAAATGCTAATGCCATATCGAGTAACCCGTAATATCTATCCAACCCTTTATCATAAGATAATCTGACATCTACCATTCTGTTTTCGACTGTCATTCTTGACTTGGCGTTTTTACAGTGAATGATATTACCAATTATCTCTGTACCCTCTTTTTCTTTCTTCTTAGATAAGAATATAATAGAGGAAGCAGCGTACTTGAGTCCACTACCACCACCCATTTCTTTCTGAGGGAACATAGAACCAATCACATCATATGTGTGATTTGTCACAATCATTGGAATCCCAACTCTACCCAATTTCAATGTCAAGACTCTGAATGCACCTTTGGTGATTTGAGCTCTTGTCATATCTTTAGTCTCTTTACCTTCTGCAGTGTCTTCGATTTCTTTAGTAGTTGATAACATACCAAGTGAATCCAAGACAAACATCATTTTAGGACGTTTGGATTTTGGAGTTTCAGCGAATTTATCCAGTATGGATATTGCTTGATTTCTGAACTGTTGAACTGTCACAACTGGTACAATTACAACCCTTGAGGAATCAATTCCTCTTGATTCAATCATATCCTTCGATAATGCAGATTCAGATTCAAAGTAGAATACTGCAGAATCGTTATGGTCTTCCAAAAACTGTTTAACCATTCCTAATGCGAAATAGGTTTTACCAGTTGCTGATTCTCCTGCGATTGCAGTAATTTTATTTGAAGGTAGTCCACCGTATAGTGAACCACTTAGAAGTGCGTTGAATATGTGGGAACCAGTATCAATAAACTCGTCCACATCTCCAGCAGCTACTCCTTCGGAAACTAAATTTGCGTATTCGTTTCCTGAGGCCTTAATAAGGTCTTTTAATATGCTTGTCATAATTTACACCTCTCATAATGTATACTCTATTATACACTAATTGAGGTTATCTTGTAAGGTGTTTTTTGTTGTTTTTAGAAGATAAATCTTTAAGGGATTCATCTTTATGCAATCTCACGTCTATGTAGTCATTAACAAGAGATTTAAGGGAATGTATCTGCATTTCTATGATTACTAACCCTGAGACTATTAGTCCAATCATAAAGATATAGAAACAGTCCATAGGTGTTATAATCATGACACTTTATCAATCTGTTCTTGAGTAACAGTTCCCCTCTCTAATAAAATTTGTCTATGTTCTAAATGTCTTGCAGTAGTTGTATCTTTGTTTTCACCAGTGTATTCTACTGCGTGTGAGTCGTTAATCATTTGTTGGTTAACTGATACTCTATTTTGTGCTTCGAATGTTTGGTGTCCTTCTGATTCGTCCATCCAATCTTCGTCTGACTCAGGAGATACAAATAATTCACCAAGTATCCTGCCGAATTTTCCTTTGTCGTGAGATACAAGTGTTATATCACCCTCTGAAAGAAGGTATTTTAAATGTTCTTTGGAAGCTTTACCAAATAGTTTCTCGACCTTGTCTCTAGTTCTAGACTCAGGAGTGTCGATTCCCATTAGGCGAACTCTCTGTTTTTTAAGAACTGTGGAGAAGCCTAAATCAATATCAACGTCAACTGTGTCGCCGTCTACGATTTTACTTATTGAAACGTGAAATTCTGCTTGTTTAAAAACTTTCTTTTTCTTACCCATGAAATTATTTATACTGGTTATGCTTTCTATGAGAAGTTTTTTCGTCATAATCAATCATCGCTTTCTGAATTGCATCTTCAGCTAATACACTACAGTGTAATTTGATTGGTGGTAAGTCTAGTGCATCTGCAATATCCTTATCTTTGATAAGTTTTGCTTCGTCTATTGTCTTACCCATCATCATATCTACGAACATTGATGAACTTGCGATTGCACTTCCACAACCATAAGTCTTAAACTTTACGTCAATGATTTTTTCATCGTCATTTAATAATAATTGTAGTTGCATTACATCACCACAAGCTGGAGCGCCTGCGAGTCCTGTTGCAACATGAGGATTATCTCTGTCGAGAGAACCAACTGAGTGTTTTTTCGGGTCATTGAGTACTGATTCAAATCGTTGTACTACTTCTTTACTATATGCCATTTACCATAATGCCCATACCGTTAATGAAAAGACAATGAGTACGAGGGCTTGTTCTATTGTCATATAACTATTTATCCGAAAAATGAATCTAAACTT
>Ga0206683_10000385_pt1 | contig 32732 bp, 35 predicted proteins | sample M280m12015metaG_FD_155483 | JGI IMG/M metagenome (GOLD analysis project Ga0206683, IMG submission 155483) | Ammonia-oxidizing marine archaeal communities from Monterey Bay, California, United States - M2 80m 12015 | ecosystem: Environmental > Aquatic > Marine > Intertidal zone | place: USA...
GAGTCGAATTTAATTGATTAAAACATTAATATACGCTTTTTTTTTCGGGCCGTTAGCTCAGTCGGTAGAGCAGTTCGCTTTTAACGAATTGGTCCTGCGTTCGAGTCGCAGACGGCCCACCACTTTTTGAATGAAGATTCTATTAATATGTTTAGGGGGTTCGCTTGGAGCCTTGTCTAGATATTATCTAGCTGAAGCACTAAATAAATTTACCATAATTAATATCCCTATAGGTATTTTAGGAGTGAATTTCATTGGTTGCTTTATATTAGGTCTTCTGATTAATTACCTAGACCCAAAATTTGAAAATATATATAACCCTCTCTTATTTGTTGGTTTTTTAGGAGCTTTCACAACCTTCTCAGCTTTCTCAAAAGAGACAATTAATCTAATTTCTTCTGGAAATCTATTATTAGCATCTACTTATATCCTTTTAACGGTTTTCTCTTGCCTTGTTGGCACTTGGTTCGGAATGTTGATTTCGAAATAAGGCTAATTAATCTTTAGTCCTTTGGTATCTCGCATTATTTGTCTATAGCTGTATCCCTTTAAACCTTCTTCAGTTAAAAGCTGAGAAGTTTTTTTTCTGAGCCAAGTTATACCCTTGTTAGGGTTATCTGCAGATAATTCTTTTATTGTATGAACTATCTTTTCTTTTTTTAATGCAGAATTAATTGAAGATGTTTTTGATTGCAGTGTTTTAAAATTAGGATTCTTTTCTTCAGGCAAATAGCCTTTAATATTTGCTACTTCCAGAGCATCCATCATTAACATAGTGTTATATACAATATTACTTACTCTAGGATTCCTTTCCATTTCTTCTAAAATTAATTTAGCTCGAAAGATTAAATGTGCTGCCAATTTAAGTCTTTCAGAAATATCTTCGCTATCAAGCATCAAGACAATATCATCCCAGCTTGTTGATAAGTTTGATTCAGCTAGTATCTCAGCTGCTGCTGCAGCTAAATCTTTAATATTTTTAAATGGATCTAAGTCTTCAATAGCTTCTTGAAGTAAGTTAGGTGTAATATTTAGTAAAGGTTCCTTTGGTGGCATAATATTTCTTCATTTATCTTAACGATTGTTGTTTAATTATTAAATAAAATTTTATATGTATATTGGTTTAAAAATATTAATAACAGCACTCATTGTCGTCGTTGTCTCTGAAATATCTAGAAGATCTACAATCATTGCTGGACTTATTGCTTCTATTCCATTGACTTCTTTACTTGCAATCATCTGGATATATTTTGAAACAAGCGACGTAGAAAATATTAAGAATCTTTCCAGCAATATATTACTGATGATACCGCCTTCATTAACCTTTTTTATTTGCTTACCATTATTCATTGATATGAAAATAGAGTTTTATGTATCTGTTTTCTTTTCAATTGTTATAACTGCAATTGTCTATTGGTTATATTTCTATATATTGGGAATAATTGGGATTAATCTGAATTAAGGAGGAGATTACTATGAAGTTATTTATGGTACATGTTGGGTATTACGATAAATCGATAGGAGAGGGTCTGTACGAGACTCATTTAAACTATTTTGTGGCTGCTGAAGACGCGAAAGATGCAAAAAATAAAGCTCATCAAATATCTGAATTTCAAGAAAGATCAATGCACATTGACGGAATGAAAGAGATTTCAAGTGTTGATGGGTATAAGGTTTCGTTAGAACAAGATGAAGGGTCTGAATCGGGACAGGTTATATCTTACGATGACACAAAGAGCCTATAAAATGATAGATACTTTATTTAAAAAAATAATAGATAGAGAGATACCTGCAGATATCGTTTATGAAGATAATGATTGCCTAGTCTTTAAAGATATTAACCCAGTAGCTCCAATACATTTATTAATTATTCCTAAGAAACAAATAGAAAAAGTAGCAGATGCTGAATTAACAGATAAGGACATTTTAGGTCACCTTATGCTGGTAGCTGGAAATGTAGCTAGGGATCTTGGAGTAGAAGATGCATTTAGATTGGTTGTTAATAATGGTTCAGGAGCTCAACAAACTGTTTTCCATCTGCATATTCATCTAATTGCAGGAAGAGAATTTAATTGGCCTCCTGGTTAAGTTGATTTTAATGCTTCTATAGATTTATGAGATCTTTCTATCTTATTGTGAATTGTTTCTGTTAATTGAAAATTATTTCCTACCAATTCAAGAGCCATTCTAAAATGTTTTAAAGAAGTCTCGTATGATCCAGTTAAGTAGAAATATTCTGCTCTTGATAGATGCAACCCTATTATATTTTGATCAAGCCCTTGAACCTCAGCTAACCAATACCAAATCTGAGGATCGCTAGGCCTTTTTAAAGTTAAATTCTTTAATACTTCTTCACCTTTTTCATAATCTCCTTTGTTCATAAGAATTTGGTTATAAAGCATTGATATAGGGTAGTTATTAGGATTCAATTGCAATAAAGAAATTGCTAGAGCTTCTGCTTCAAAATAGTTTTCTGCAGTTATATGGACTTCTAATATTCCTATTTGAATTAGTAAATTGTCTTTATCTTTATTTAAAGCATTTCTCATAAATTGAAGCGCATCTTCATGGTCGTTATTCTTAGAATGCGCTAAGGCAAGTCCATATTCGGCTATTAGCCTTTCTCGATCAGATTTAGATCTTCTTAAATTTTGATCAAATTGTCTAATGGCTTGACGGGGGAGTTGAGCAAAATGCACCACCGATCTAGCTTTTACTAGTTCGTACTCTAATGCGTTTCTGTAATTAGAGCCTTCAAATTCCCTAGCCCGTGACTGCGCATCACTAATTCTTTTTTTAGTTAATGGATGAGATCTTAAAAATTCAAGCTCATTAGAGCCAGAAAGCCTACTCAAGGATTGAAGTTTTTCAAACATGTAGGACATGCTAAATGGATCAAATCCTGCAGAAACAAGATTTTTAAATCCAATTCTGTCAGCTTCTTGTTCATCTCCTCTACTAAAAGATAATGCTTGTTGAGTAATGACTTGCTGTCCTGCAAGGATGGCATTAGGGTTGCTTGTTGCTCCTGCAAGGGCTACGCTTGCAAGTACCATCAAAGAGTTAGCTAAACTCCTATCTTTTTGTCTTTGCATTCTTCTAGCAAAATGCCTTTGGCTAAGGTGAGCTAATTCATGAGATAAAACCGATGCTAATTCCCCCTCGGCATTTGAATGAAATATTAGACCTGCATTTATTCCTATAATCCCTCCTGGCGCTGCAAAAGCATTTATAGATTTGTCATCTATTATGGCTATTTCAAGACGTCTATCTCTAAGTTCACTGTATTCAGCGAGTCTATAAACTAAGTGTTCAGCATAATCTTGTGTAACTGGATCAGAATATTCAGGGATACTTCTTCTGAGTTGTGCCATATAAAGTCTTCCCAAATTATATTCTGAAGCTATAGAAATAGCTGATGACGAAGCGTCTCCTAAAACAGGTAATGTTTCTTCTTCTGACTTAAGATCTAAAGAAATTACTACAGCAAAAAGAAGACTTAAAATAGATATATTGATTCGACTCATACTCTTTTCTTCTATAATATCAAAAGTAATGTAACTTAAATGAATTGTTTAGACTTCTTGGAGTTTATCAAGTTCCGTAAAAGAGTATAAAAATTGAGTGATTTTTTTAATAAATTCTTCAATAGATTCTTTTCTAATGAAGAATCAATTTATTTTGCTATTTTATTAGTAAGTTCTTTTATCTTCATTCTCTTATTCGGAAGTGTACTTCTTCCGGTTATTATAAGTTTAGTTATCGCCTTCCTTTTAAATGGTTTTATGGTGACATTAATCTCTTTTAATTTTTCAAAGAGATTATCTTTTTTAATAACATTAGTAATCTTTTTTAGTTTTTATATGAGTTTATTTATGGCTCTTCCTTCGTTGGGGTCTCAAATAAATAATCTTTTACAGAATTTACCTACTATTGTTGCTTCTTTCCAAGAAACCTTATCAAGCATGAATAATTATTTTTCAGAGGAAGATATCGAATTAATATTTGCTAATCTTAGTTCTCAGATTAGCAACCTTTTGTCGTCAGCCCTTGGCCAATTAGCTGGAACAGTTAGTCTTATGTTCAATGCTATCTTATATGCAATCATGATCCCTTTGATGGTATTTTTCTTTTTAAAAGATAAAGAAGAACTTATACCTCTAACCGCATCAGTATTACCTAAAGAAAATGATTTTATGAAGACTGTATTTATTGAGATGAACGGCCAGCTATTTAACTATGTAACAGGTAAGTTTATCGAGATGGTTATAGTGGCAACATTCTCTTATATTGTATTTGCTTTTTTAGGTCTTCCTTACGCTGTTTTAATTGCGATTTTAGTTGGATTGTCAGTAATCATCCCTATTTTTGGTGCAATTCTAGTAACCATACCGGTTGTTTTAATTGGGTTATATGAATGGGGTCTTGCAGAAAATTTCTACTGGCTTTTAGGTCTTTATTTAGTAATCCAGATGCTAGATGGGAATGTCTTAGTGCCTTTATTGTTTTCTAGTAGAAACAACCTACACCCGGTCATTATCATAATTGCAGTTTTATTCTTTGGAGGAATATGGGGCTTCTGGGGACTTTTCTTCGCGATACCTTTAGCTACATTTATAAAGGCAATTATAAACGCTTGGCCTGAACCAATAACAAACTGAAATCAGAGTTCTTTTGCGGCTTGTAAAACTTCTTTAGCGTGATCAGTTACTTTAACTTTTCTCCATTCTCGAACTAATTTTCCGTTAGCATCTATTAGAAAAGTACTCCTTTCTATGCCCATATATTTTCTTCCGTACATACTTTTTTCTTTTATCACATCGTATTGTTTGCATATTTTCTCATCGGGATCAGAAATTAGTTCAAAGTTAAATTTTTCTTTTGCTTTAAAATTCTCGTGAGATTTTATAGATTCTCTAGATAAACCAAAGATTAAAGTATTGGCTTTAGTAAATTGACTCTTAAGGTCTCTAAAATCTTGTCCTTCATTAGTACAGCCTGGAGTGCTATCTTTGGGGTAAAAGTATAAGACAATATTTTGACCTCTAAGATCTGATAGATTAACTTCTTTATTGCTAGTACAGGACCCTTTAAAGATTGGTGCTTTGTTATTTATTTTTGGTTTTGGCATGTATCCTCCTATACAATCAATTTATAATACATAATAAGTTTATCATCTGATAAAGAATTACTTAATGTTCAATTTACAAGGATCAATTGTAGCTTTAGTCACCCCGATGGATGAGGATGGGGCGATTGACTGGCAGGCCCTTAAGGATTTAATTGAATGGCATATTAATTCTGGTAGCTCAGCACTTGTAATTGTTGGTACCACTGGAGAGTCGGCTACTTTAGATGTAGCTGAACACGTCCAGGTAATAGAAAATTCTGTAAAGACGGCTAACGGAAGAATAAAGATTATTGCTGGTACTGGAGCCAATTCAACAAAAGAAGCTGTCTATTTAACCAATTCAGCAAAGTCTGCAGGAGCAGATGCAGCGCTTTTAGTTACCCCTTACTACAACAAACCTTCTCAAGAAGGTCTATACAGACATTATTCTTGTATTGCTGATGAAGTTCACCTACCTCAGATTCTTTATAACGTTCCTTCTAGAACGGGTTGCGATTTACTTACTGAAACAGTTATGAAATTAGTTCCTCACGATAACGTAGTGGGGTTAAAAGACGCTACAGGTGACTTAGGTAGATTAGAAAAAACTCTTTCTGGACTAAAAAAATTAAAAGGAAATGATTTTGTTCTCTATTCAGGCGATGATCCTACTGCAACTCAATTTATGTTAAATGGAGGTTCAGGAACCATATCTGTTACAGCTAATGTTGTTCCCTCGCGCATTGCCGAAATATGCACTAAAGCTCTTTCGGGAGATAGTCAGATTGCAACTAAACTAGATTTAGAATTAAAAGAGCTTAATGAGATTTTATTCGTTGAATCCAACCCCATTCCTGTAAAATGGATCCTTAATAGAATAGGCAGAATTCCAGGTGGTTTAAGATTGCCATTGGTAGAATTAGATCATAAATTCCATGATAAAACTGAACTAATATTAAAAGAATTAAGTCTATTGAATTAAATATGAACATTATTAAAACATTACTATCAATCTTATCTTTGATGCTCCTTACGGCTTGTAGTTATTTCTTAACAGATCACAAGAATGATTATCTAAAAGAGAAACAAACTAAATCTATCGTATTACCTAAAGATCAATCTTCTAGACCAATAGTTGACTATTTCCCTATCAATACTAAAAACGATGAGCAAGTAGGTTCAGGATACGAAATACCCATGCCTCAACAAGTTTTTTCTTCCGGGACATCCAACGAAGTAAGAATGCATAAATTAGGTGAGTTAAGATGGGTTTACGTAGAAACACTACCAAGTAGTGCTTGGCCTGTAATGAAAGATTTTTGGACCTCAAGTAACTACGGTTTATCTCTTAGCAATCCAAATACCGGAATTATAGAAAGTAAAACTATAGAGAGTTTAGGAAATAATTCTAAGTTGATTATGAAAATTGAGCATGGAATTAGACAAGCGAGCTCAGAAGTCTTTGTATCGCATGTAGTTCAACTAAATGGGGATTGGGTTAGAGTTTCTGGAGAAGATAATCTAGAGGCTAAAGTTTTAAGGCAAGCATTGGATTATTTCGCCTCTTCCCCGTCTTCCGGAGGAACTTCTTTAGTGGCATTAAATCTAAATTATGGTCAAAAGGCTGTGCTTAAACAATCAGACGATAATAAAGACAGTTTTATAGAGCTTAATTTAGAGTACGCTAGATCTTGGGCAGCTGTTGATAGGGCATTAAAGGAAGCACTTATAACAGTTAATGATTTAGACAGAGATCAGGGCATATTCTTTGTAGAATTTTCTAAACAAGAAGGAGAAAAAGGTTTTATTAGAAGAATGTTTTCAAGTGAATCTTTTAACGGTAAATATCAAGTTGTAGTTAAAGAAGTAAATGAAAATACTTGTATGGTAACAATAGTTTCAGATGGAGAAGACTCAAAATTATATGAAAGAGATCTTCTTTCGGAAATCAATCAATCATTATCTTAAATAATTATGGAAAATATAGAAAAAGGAGAGTTAATAACAACAGGTAAAGCTAAATCTTTATATTCTAGTAATCAAGATGACTATTTGGTTATGCATTATAGAGATGACACTTCGGCTTTCGATGGAAAAAAGATAGAAAGTTTAGAAGGCAAAGGGACTATTAATAATAAATTTAATGCATTTATTATGGAATATCTTGAGAAAGAAGGCATACCTACACATTTTGAAGAACTCCTTTCTGAGACTGACAGTTTAGTTAAGAAACTTGAAATGGCACCAGTTGAGTGCGTGGTAAGAAATGTTGCTGCTGGAAGTATATGTAAAAGATTGGGTCTCGAAGAAGGGATAAACTTAAATCCTCCAACTTTTGAATTTTTCTATAAGGATGATGATTTAGGTGACCCTATGATAAATGAATATCATATAAAGTCTTTTGGTTGGGCAACTTCAGAACAAGTTGAACAAATGCAGGTGAAAACTTTCCAAGTTAACGACGCCTTAAAAAAGCTTTTTTTTGATGCGGGGATGATACTTGTAGATTACAAGCTTGAGTTTGGTTCATTTAAAGGTGAGTTACTACTTGGTGACGAATTCACACCTGATGGTTGTAGGGTTTGGGACGTTGAGACAAGAGAAAAGCTAGATAAAGATAGATTCCGTCAAGGCCTAGGAGATGTTGTTGAATCTTACCAAATAATGGCTAAACGCTTAGGTGTAATCTAAGAAGCTCACCTTAGGCTTGAATTTATTTCTTTAAGTTTTTCTGAACCCGGGCACAAATCTTTTGCTTCCATTGTATTTAATGGTTTATCAGATACGTTAAGTATTTCTTTTAGGTCTTTTGAGTTAGGATCAATATATAGTAATCCAGTAAGAACTTTATTGTCTCTTTGCGACTCTTGGATACTTTTAATCGCAGTTATTTTATCTCTCGGATCATAATCTTCAGATAACTTTTCTAAAGATAATAAAGAACCATCATGGAGAGGAACTTTTATCGAAGACCCTTGCTGGTAATCTGTAGTGATTTCTTTACCTAAGGGAACAAAGTCTGGCTTAGAAAGAGAATCATTGTGCTCTCTTATATAATCGTAGCTTTTTGTAGATGTATTGTGGTTATTAAAAGTAACGCACGGGGAAATTATATCTAGAAAAGAGAATCCTTTATGCGACATTGCTGCTTTAAGTAGTGGGACTAACTGCTCTTTGTCTCCTGAAAAGCTTCTAGCTACGAAACTAGCCCCTAACTGGATTGCCATTGAAGGTAGATCGATGGAAGGGAACAAGTTGTCATCACCGTATTTACTTTTGGATTCAAGATCATTTGTAGCTGAGAATTGACCCTTTGTTAATCCATATGTTCCATTATTTTCTACAATATAAGTCATATTTAGTTGTCTTCGGGCGCAATGAATAAATTGACCTATGCCTATTGAAGCGCTATCGCCATCTCCTGATACGCCTATATAGAGAAGTTCATGATTAGCCATTGCAGCTCCTGTTGCTACTGAAGGCATTCTTCCATGCACTGAATTAAAGCCGTGGGACTGATTTAAAAAATAAGCAGGGGCTTTAGATGAACATCCAATACCAGACAATTTTGCTACTTTGTAAGATTCTAGGCTCAACTGGAAGCAAGCCTCTACTATTCCTGAGCTGATAGAATCATGTCCACACCCAGCACATAAAGTAGACACAGCACCTTCATAATCTCTTCTTGTAAGACCCAACTCATTCTTTTCCAATAATGGGTGATGATTCTTTGGTTTTACTATGTAAGTCATTCTTTCTCCTTACGACGCAGCTACTGACGGAGTGCCAGAAATATGCGCATTTATCTTGTTTGTTATATAAGAGGCCGTAATAGGCTGTCCGTCAAAACATAAAATTGAAACTAACTTATCTGGAATGATTCCACCTTCTGCCATTAACAGAGTTCTCATTTGCCCATCTCTATTTTGTTCTACTATGAATAAAAGATCATGGTCTTCAATAAATTCCCAAACTTCTAGATTGAAAGGAAAAGACCTAATTCTCATAGCATCTACATCAATATTTTGTTCTTCAAGATCATCTAAAGCTTCTTGCATAGAACAGTCAGTGCTTCCAAAATATACAACTCCAATAGAGCTTGTGTTTTTTTTCTGATTAAACGCAGGAGCTGGAACGGTAGAAGACGCGGTTTGGAATTTTTTTGTTAATCTAGAAAGCATTTCAGCATTTTTACCACCATCTTCCGTGTATCTTGCATACTCATCATGAGAAGTTCCTCTTGTAAAATATGCTCCCTTTTGAGGGTGCGTTCCTGGGTATGTTCTATAGGGAACACCATCACCATCAACATCCAAATATCTGCCAAATTCTTCTATTTCATCTAAATCTTTTGCAGATAACACTTTTCCTCGATCGTATTCTTTTAAGTCATTCCATTCAAACTGTTTTGAAGACCAATCATTCATTCCTAAGTCTAAATCTAACAGAACAATTACAGGCGTCTGATATCTTTCAGCCAGATCAAAAGCCTCCACAGCAAAATCAAAACACTCTTTTGGGTCCGAAGGGATCAACATTATATGCTTAGTATCTCCATGCGAAGCATAAGCACTGCTTAAGATATCAGATTGTTGAGTTCTTGTAGGCATTCCAGTAGACGGCCCACCTCTTTGAACATTAAATAAAACCGCTGGAACTTCTGCAAAATAAGCTAAGCCAATAAACTCGCTCATTAAAGATACACCTGGTCCACTAGTAGCAGTAAATGCTCTGGCACCATTCCAATTTGCTCCAATAGTCATTCCCATGGCAGCTAATTCATCTTCTGCCTGTATAAAAGCATATTTATTTTTATCAGTTCCTATCTCAACTCTGAACTTCTCACTATATTTCTCAAAAGATTCTGCTAAAGATGTAGATGGGGTAATTGGATACCACGCACAAATTGTTGCTCCACCGTAAACGCAACCTAGGCCAGCAGCATCATTACCACTTGTAAGTATTAAACCTTCTGTCTTGTCAGACTGCTTAACTTTTATATCACATAAATTTTTAAAGTTTTCCTCTGCATACTTATAACCTATTTCTAAAGCTTTCATATTTGGTTCTATAAGTTTTTCCTTACCTTTAAATTGCTCTTTTATAAGGGTAATATAAATCTCTTTATCCATCTCTAGTATTGAAGCCAATAATCCGACATAACCTAGATTCTTAAATAATAATCTTTGTTTAGGGTTACTAAATTCTTGGACACATAGCTTAGTAAGTGGTATTTCTAGGATATTTATATCATCTCTTCCAAAATCTCTTTTCCATGAGGAGTCGTAAATTAAGTAACCACCTTGTTTTAAATCAGCAACATCTTGTCCATAAGACTGAGGGTTCATGGCAACAGCTATATCAATTCCTTCTCTTCTTCCTAAGTAGCCTTTCTCGTTTACTCTAACTTCAAACCAAGTTGGCAAACCTTGAATATTGGAAGGAAATATATTTTTAGGACTTACAGGAATGCCAGACCTAAATACTCCTTTTGCAAACATCTGGTTAGCGCTTGCAGACCCTGATCCGTTGACGTTAGCAAACTTAATAACAAAATCATTAATAGAAGATATCTTGCTCATGAGTAAACTTTTGCTTCCTGATAAAGAAAATTCTGCATATCCCATGCGCCTGTAGGGCATCTCTCAGCACAAAGACCACAATGAAGGCAGACATCCTCATCTTTAACCATAACCCTAGATGTTTGCTCTAATTCTTCAGATACCAATATCTCTTGATTCAAGTTAATAGCAGGTATTCTAAGACTATTTCTTAGATTCTCTTCAACGTCATTTTGGATAAAATTAATACAGTCCGTAGGACATATATCAACACAAGCATCACATTCGATGCACAGATCCTCGGAAAAAACGGTTTGTATATCACAGTTAAGACATCTTTGAGCTTCTTCGAGCGCCATTTTTTCATCAAAACCAAGCTCAACTTCCATCTTAAGGTCTTTTAAGGATTCTTTCTGATCTGCATGAGGAACTAAAAATCTTCTAGCTTGAGAGACGTCATTATCATATGACCATTCATGCACCCCCATTTTCTGACTGACTAGTGTCGTAGAAGGCTCTGGTCTTTCATATAAATCTTGGTTTTGGCAGAATTTATCTATAGAAATAGCTGCTTGGTGGCCATGTGCTGCTGCCCAAATAATATTTTCCGGTCCCCATGCTGCATCGCCCCCAAAGAAAACTTTTGGATTTGTTGATTGGAATGTAACTTTATCAACTATTGGCATATCCCATTCGCCAAATTCTATACCGCAATCTCTTTCAATCCATTCAAATGCATTATCTTGACCTATCGCAACCAAAACATCATCGCATTCAAATATAACAGGATCTTCTCCGGTTGGAACGAGAGACCTTTTTCCGTTTTCATCAAATACTGCTTCCACCTTTTCAAATTCCATTCCTGCTAGTTTCTGATCTCTGATAATAAATTTCTTAGGAACATGATTATCATGTATGGGTATTCCTTCTCCCATCGCATCTTCAATTTCCCATTCAGAAGCTTTCATCTGATCAAAAGGACTTCTTACAGTAACTTTTACATTTTCAGCTCCAAGCCTAATAGAGGTTCTACAGCAATCCATAGCTGTGTTACCTCCTCCTAATACTATTACTTTTTTTCCAACTGATTTTGTGTGTTCAAACGCAATGCTTGTTAACCAATCTATACCAATATGAATATTCTCTTCAGCTTCTTCTCTTCCCTCAATTCTTATATCTCTTCCTTTTGGCGCACCAGTTCCAACAAAGATGGCATCAAAATCCTCTTCTAGAAGCTTCGTCATACTTGTAATTTCAGAGTTAAATACTGTTTTAATTCCTAAATTTAAAACTTGATTTACCTCTTCATCCAATACCTCTTCAGGCAATCTAAAAGAAGGAATATTTGTTCTCATTAAACCTCCAGCTTTTCCATCTCTTTCAAAAAGAGTGCATTCATATCCCATCATTACTAAATCTCTAGCTACGGTTAAAGAAGCTGGACCGCCTCCAATAAGCGCAACCTTTTTTCCATTACTTATTTCTACTTCCGGTATAAGGGAAGCTATATCATCTTTATAGTCGTAGGTAACTCTTTTTAATCTACAGATAGCTACAGCTTTTTCGTGCGTTCTGGTCCTTCTACAGGCCGGTTCACAAGGGCGATCACAAGTTCTACCTAAAATACCTGGGAAGACATTTGATTCCCAATTTAGCATATAAGCCTCGTTATAGTTACCTTGTGAAATTTGTCTAATATATTCAGGTACAGGCGTATGGGCAGGGCATGCGTGTTGGCAATCAACAACCTTATGGTAATACTGGGGGTTAGAGGTATCTGTAGGGGGCACAAATTCCTCAACCTTAGGAACAATCTTTATTTCTTCTTCCAGTCCCTTTGCTCTATCTATCTTATTTCTTAGTTGGTCTACAACTTCCCATCTAAGGTCTTGAGCAGTCTTCAATTCATGAGTTTTTAAAGATTTTCTAAGGTCGTAACCTAACTGTTCCCTTAAATCTTTAGGTACAGCCAGTTTTACCCACCAAGTGTTGTACCTTTTAAAAAGGTACCTAGTGTCCATATTACTCATAATTTAGGTATTATTTCCATATCCCCAATGCTTATATGGTACATAAAAAAACCTCATTTTCCAGTCTTTTATAGAAATTTACTACAAATATTTTAGTCATATGAATTTTAAAGGTACATGTACCTATTTATAGACATACCATATCTTCTATTCTTGACAAATTTAGTCAGGAATCTATAATTTAATTAATGAACTTAACAACTAAGGGAAAATACGCAGTTACAGCTGCTTTAGATCTCGCAATAAATGAAAATGACAGTTCGTTTTCGAAGATTGCTGATGTAGCTAGAAGGCAGTCTATACCGCCATCCTATCTAGAACAGATCTTTAACCACCTAAGAAAAGCAGATATTTTAACTGCTTCAAGAGGACCTAAAGGAGGATTTAAGTTATCTAGGTCTAGCGAAGAAATTATGATAGGAGAAATTATAACTGCAGTAGAAAAAAGAATGGATGCGACACAATGCTCTGGAGAAGGAACCTGTAACGCAGGTTCAAAATGTGTCGCGCATAACTTGTGGACTGAATTAAATGAAAATATAAATAGTTTCTTAATGAAAAAGTCTCTAAGAGATGTCTTGAATTCAAGAAAAGAAGATCCTTTGGCAAGAGATAATTTTTTAATAGCTACGGGTTAAGTGAATATGAAATTACCAATTTACTTAGATTATGCCTCAACTACTCCAGTAGATCCGCGAGTAATAGAAAAGATGTATGATTGCTTGTCTATGGAAGGGAACTTTGGAAATCCGGCATCTAGGTCTCATGCTTTTGGGTGGAAGGCTGAGGAGGCTACTGAACAAGCTAGACAATACGTAGCTGATTTAGTTAATTGTGATACACGAGAAATTGTATGGACTTCAGGAGCTACAGAATCTGATAATTTGGCTATAAAAGGGTCTGCTAGGTTTAATAAATCTAAAGGTAACCATATTATTACCTCAAAAATAGAGCATAAAGCTGTTTTGGATAGTTGTAGGCAGCTAGAAACAGAAGGGTTTGAAGTGACTTATCTAGACCCCACGAGTGGAGGCATAATAACTCCTGATATGGTTTCTGAAGCTATAACAAAAGAGACCATCCTAGTTTCGTTAATGCACCTAAATAATGAAATTGGAGTTATTAATGATATAGAGGAGATTGGAAGTATAACTAGAGAAAGAGGCATTATTTTTCATGTTGACGCTGCTCAAAGTACTGGAAAGCTTCCTATAGATCTAGCTTCTTTAAATGTCGATTTAATGTCTTTTTCAGCGCACAAAACCTATGGTCCGAAAGGAATAGGGGCGCTTTATGCGGGCAGGAAACCAAGAGTTAGATTAAAGGCTCAAATTCATGGGGGTGGACACGAAAGAGGTATGCGTTCAGGAACTTTAGCTACTCATCAGATAGTCGGTATGGGTGAAGCTTTTAAAATTGCTAAAACCGATATGGATTCTGATCAAAAAAGAATCCAATCTTTAAGAGATAAGCTCTGGGACGGTTTAAAAGATATGGAAGAAGTATATTTAAACGGAGATGAAGAATTAAGGGCTGCTGGTTTTTTAAATATAAGTTTCAACTACGTTGAAGGAGAGTCTTTAATAATGGCGTTAAAGGATATTGCTGTCTCTTCTGGATCAGCTTGTACCTCTGCCAGCTTAGAACCTTCTTATGTTCTAAGAGCATTAGGCTTAAAAGATGAGTTAGCTCACAGTTCAATCAGGTTTGGAATAGGTCGTTTCACCAATGAAGAAGAGGTAGAATACACTATCAAACTGGTTAGGGATTCTGTTGAAAAATTAAGGAAGCTTTCTCCTTTATGGGACATGTATAAGGATGGCGTGGATTTAGATTCGGTAGAATGGATGACAACATAACATATTTATAAAAGAGGGAAATATGGCATATAGCAAAAAAGTAATTGATAAATTTGAGAATACCTTAAATGAACCAGAAAAAAACAGCGTTGGAAGGTGGGACCCTTCTGATTCTGATATAGGTACAGGCATGGTAGGAGCACCAGCATGTGGTGACGTAATGAGGTTGCAAATAAAGTGCGAACCTAAAAATAACAGTCATGTTATTAGTGATGTAAAGTTTAAAACTTACGGATGTGGTTCAGCAATTGCGTCCTCGAGCGAGCTTGTAGACATGCTTATAGGAAAGACTCTTGAGGAAGCGAGAGAAATTAAGAACAAAGAAATAGCTAACGCTTTAGATCTACCTCCTATCAAGATTCATTGTTCAGTTTTGGCTGAAGACAGTATTCATAAGGCCATAGAGGATTACGAATCTAAGTTATAGAGTTATGAATAATTCTTCTCCTGTATCATTTGATCCAAACAGCTTTTCATTAACTGAATCAGCTGTTAAGCATTTCAGAGGCAGTCTTAGTAATAAAGATTTTTTAGGCGTAAGGTTTTCTGTGCATGAAGCTTCAGGTTGTTCTGGTTACACGTATGAATTGGATTATGTAAATGAAAAAGGTCCTGAAGATGTTATTTTTACCTTTGAAGATATTTCGGTTTACATAGATAAAGACTCTTTTAAGTTTCTTAAAGGAACTAAGATTGATTTCTCTGTTGACGGAGCCAATGAAGGTCTAAAATTCTTAAACCCCAATGTAAGTGCAGTTTGCGGCTGCGGTGAGAGTTTCGAAGTAGATACGTAAATCTATCCTAAATGACTGTAATTAAAGTAAAGCCCCATAAGGAGCTTTGTCCTGATGGAGCTGTTCTTGAAGCAAAACCTGGCCAAACGGTGGCAGAAGTCCTTTTGGAGAATGATGTAAAGATAGAACATGCTTGTGAATTATCTTGTGCTTGTACAACTTGTCATGTGATCGTGAAGAAAGGTTTTAATTCGTTAGATTTTGCCAGCGAAGAAGAGGAAGATATGCTTGATAAGGCTTGGGGCTTAGAAGCGGAATCTAGGCTTAGTTGCCAAGCAGTAGTTGAAAGTGATGAGCTGGAGATAGAACTGCCAAAATACACTATTAATATGGTTTCGGAGGAACATTAAGATGCTCTGGACAGAAGTAAGTGAAATAGCGATAGAGCTCTATGAAAACCACCCAGACGTTGACCCTCGATACATTTTATTTACTGACCTGCATAACTTGGTTATAAACTTAGAAGGTTTTAATGATGTTCCAACCAAGAGTAATGAAAGAATTTTAGAAGCCATCCAAATGAATTGGATTGAAGAGTTGGACTAACTATTACAAATATTTGTACGTATAATGCGCATTTTTTAAAACAAGGAAAACTATGTCTATAGAACAAACACTTTCAATCATTAAACCAGATGCAATATCTAAAGGTTTTGCTGAAGAGATCTGCGAAAGGCTTGAAGATGCAGGGTTAAAGATTATCTCTAAGAAATCTTTACACTTAACTGAAGAAGAAGCTGAAGGTTTTTATATAGAGCATAAAGGAAAGCCCTTTTTTCCAGATTTAATAACTTTCATGACTTCTGGGCCTATTCAAATTCAAATACTCGAAGGCGAGAATGCAATTGCTAAATATAGAGAGGTTATGGGAAACACAAACCCTAAAGAAGCTAATCCTGGAACTTTAAGGGCTGACTTTGCTGATTCAATTGATGCCAATGCAGTCCACGGCTCTGACTCAGAACAGTCTGCAGAAAGAGAAATTCATTATTTCTTTTCTGATTAAATTCCAATCTAAAAGTTTCTTTCTTCAAGTTAACATTAAAGAATTAATTTTAATGGTAAAATGATATATAGAGGGTTTATCTAACAGATATAGATAAATGCCATTTATCAATTGCCATTAGAAGATGCTGTGAACTTCCAAAACCAAATAAATAGGAGAAAGTCTCGCCAAATTATGGTTGGCAATGTACCTGTAGGAGGTGATGCGCCTATTTCAGTGCAAAGCATGACAAATACTTTGACTACTGATGTAAGGGCAACCTTAAAACAGATAGAGCAATTACAAGATAGTGGAGCAGATATCGTAAGAGTCTCAGTACCGGATCAAGAATCAGCTGATGCTTTTAAAAAAATTAAAAAAAGTTCAACCATACCTTTGGTAGCAGATATACATTTTGACTACATGATGGCCTTAGAAGCTATTAAAGGTAAAGCTGATTGTATAAGAATTAATCCAGGGAATATTGGTAAAGAAGAAAAGATAAAAGAAGTTATTTCTGCTGCGAAAGATAATGCTGTTCCTATAAGAGTAGGTGTTAACGCTGGTTCTTTAGAAAGGAAACTCCAAATTAAATATGGCGAACCAACACCTGATGCACTTGTCGAATCAGCTTTAAGTCACATAAATATTCTAAAAAAATTAAACTTTGAAGATTTTAAATTAAGCATAAAAGCTTCCGATGTGTTTATGACCATAGAGAGTTATAGGAAAATATCCAAACTTATAGATCAGCCACTTCATTTAGGAATTACCGAAGCTGGCGGTTACAGGTCGGGAACTGTTAAATCTTCAGTGGGTTTAGGATCTCTTCTTTTAGAAGGCATAGGAGATACAATAAGAATTTCTCTAGCTTCAGACCCTGTCGACGAGATTAAAGTAGGATGGGACATCTTGAAAAGTCTAAAAATTAGATCTAGGGGTATAAATTTTATAGCTTGTCCTAGTTGCTCAAGAATGAATTTTGATGTGATAGGAACTATGAATAAATTAGAATCTAGATTAGATGACATAAAAGAAGATTTGGATGTGGCTGTAATAGGTTGTTATGTGAATGGCCCAGGTGAATCCAAGCATACAACAATAGGGGTAACGGGCGGATCTCCTAAGAACTTGATTTACATTGATGGAAAACCTGACCACAAGATCGATAGTACTGAACTTGCGGAGCACCTAGAAAGTCTAATAAGAGATAAAATAGAGAAAATTAAAGAACAAGAAAATAACCTAATTTTAAAAAGTTAACTTATGTCAAAGATTACAACACTTAGAGGAATGAATGATCTTCCCCCGGAAGAGGTAAGAGTGTGGAATCTTGCTGAAAAAACTATCCAAAAAGTTTTCAATTCATATGGCTATGAAGAAATTAGATTTCCTATAGTTGAGAAGACTGAACTGTTTACAAGATCTAATGAATCTGCAGACTTAGTTACTAAGGAAATGTATACTTTTGAAGATAAAGGTGGAGATAGCATTTCATTACGACCAGAAGGGACTGCTGGTTGTGTTAGAGCAGCTATAGACAACGACCTTATCAGAATTGATTCACCAAGACTTTGGTATCAAGGCCCCATGTTTAGGTACGAAAGACCTCAAAAAGGAAGATCTAGACAATTTCAGCAATCAAGTGCTGAAGTATTTGGAATTAGGTCAGCAGAGATTGATGCTGAATTGATCATTCTTTCTTCTAGGATATGGAAAGAATTAGGGGTTGAAGGCAGTCTTAATCTTGAGATAAACAATTTAGGAGATGAAAAGACACGTAATTCTTATGCAAAATCTTTACAAGATTACTTTAAGAATTTTAAAAAGGATTTAGATGAAGATTCAATAAGAAAATTAGATGAAAATCCATTAAGAATATTAGATTCTAAATCTGAATCAGTACAAAGTTTATTAAAAGATGCACCTGATATCTCTGACTTTATTTCTAAAGATTCAGAAAAAGAATTCAATGAACTAACTCTCTTGCTTGATACTGCTGGAATAGATTTTTGCATCAACCAAAGACTCGTAAGAGGATTAGATTACTATAATCAAACCGTTTATGAATGGAAAACTGATCAACTAGGGTCACAAGATACTGTTTGTGGTGGAGGAAGGTACGATAATTTAGTTGAAGAATTAGGAGGGAAATCTTGTCCTGCAACAGGATTCTCAATTGGCATGGAAAGGTTGATTTTACTAATGAAAGAAACTTTAGAGTTAAATGTAGGAAATACAAACATAGATATATTTTTTGTTTGCTTGTCTAAAGAAGGCATTCAAAAAGCTATAATGTACTCAGAGTCTCTAAGAGAAAAAGTTTCTGAACTTGGTATAAGAGTTAATATGGGACTAGAAGGTGCAAGATCCCAGTTTAAAAAAGCTGATAAGTCAGGTGCTATGTTTGCTTTTATTTTGGGAGATGACGAATTAAAGAATAATACTATCTCGATGAAAGACCTGAGATCTAAGTCTGATCAAGAGACTCTCTCATACGAAGAATTAGAGAAAAGAATTAAGGAGACCTATAAACAGGAATAGATATGGCTAACTTTTTTTCAGCTTCGCAAGAAGAACAACAAGAAATACTTTTGTCCATTTGGCAAAGATTTAGATATGCGATCATTGGCTTCTTTGTTTTTCTCGTAGTTTTTATTGTTTCTAGTGACTTTATAACTGAATCTAGAAATGAGAGAGATCTGAGGGCTGCAATTTTATTTCAGCAGTATTTAGAATCGGAAGAAGACATGCCTTCATCTGGGCAAGAGCTTTTAGAAGTATATCCGGAAACTCTATATTCAGATTTTGTAAGTTTAATTCAAGCTAAAAAAGAATTTTCGAAAGGTGAAAAGGAAAAGGCTATAGATCTATTAAAAATCCTAATTGATAGACACTCTGATTCATCAAATGAATTCAACCCTTTGGTCACAGCTGCCAAGACGAGATTGTGTAGGATTTATATGTCTCAAAAGGATTACCAAAACGTATTAAATACACTTTCTGATTCTTATGTGTTAACAGCTTCTTTATTAGAATTGAAAGGAGATGCTGAGAACCAATTGGGTTTATATGAATTATCCAGAGTCAGTTACATGAGGGCTTTACAGAATTCTCCGAGCCAAACCAGCAGAACTTTAATTAATATGAAAATCTCTAATTTAGAAGGAGAGAAAATTGAATAAAATCAGATTTCTCCCTTTAATGCTCTTTATGATATTCCTCAACGGATGCTCTGCCTTTGGCTGGTTAAAGTTTTGGGATAGCGAGGAAGAAGAAGAGGGACCAGCCAAACTGTTTGCCATCAACGAATCAGTTGAAATTTATACTAACTGGGCAGAGTCTTTTGGCAATGAAAATAATTTTGGAAGATTGATCCCTTCTGTTTACGATGGAAAAGTTTACTTTATTAGCTCTGAAGGTTATTTAGCTTCGTTAAATGAGGAATCAGGTAAAGTTGAATGGTCTAAAAGTACAAATGACACCGTATCTGGCGGCATTGACGTAAACTTTAAAACCATTACTTATGGAACGCTGGATGGTGATGTAGTTGCTCTAGACTATAGAGATGGAAAAGAACTTTGGAGATCTCAGGCATCTAGCGAAATTCTTACCCCTCCAATTACAGATGGAAATATGCTTATTACGCAGACAGGTGATGGAAGAATTGCTGGTTATGACTTTAAATCAGGTGAACGACAATGGTTTCATCAAACGACTCTTCCTAGATTAACCTTAAGAGGCACCTCAAGACCTTATATCAATCAAGGATTTATATTTGCCGGTTTTGCGAATGGAAAGGTTGCGATGATTTATCCTGACTCTGGAGCTATTAGGTTTGAAATACCCGTAACAATCAACGAAGGAAAGTCGGAATTAGAAAGAATCATAGATATTGATGGGCAATCCATTATCACTAATAACCTTCTGATAGCAGCTTCTTACCAAGGAAATATAACAGCTATTAATTTAAGAGAAGGAAGGCCGGCTTGGCAAGAAGATGTATCAACCATTAAAGACTTAACAGCAAATGGAAATAGGGTCATGGTAGTTGATGAAAGAGATACGGTAAAAGCTTTTGGGACGGCTACAGGAGCAATTCTTTGGGAACAAAATGGCCTAAAGCTAAGAAAGCTTACTTCCCCAGTCTCTATTAAGAATTTTATTGCCGTGGGCGATATGGAAGGGTATGTCCATCTATTGGACGCAAAAAATGGTAATTTTCTAGGAAGAAAGAAGATTTCTAGAAAGCCAATTCTTGAATTAACCTCAGAAAAGAATTTTCTTCTAGCCGTAGATGAGTCTGGGAAGCTTTTTAAACTTTCATTAAATTAAGAAAACAATACAAGCTATTGTTTCAAATCTATGTCTTCAGTAATTGCAATTGTAGGCCGACCTAATGTAGGCAAGTCCACTTTATTTAATATATTGACAGGTTCAAGGTCTGCAATAGTTGCAGATTTTTCTGGTTTAACGCGTGATCGTAAATATGGAAATGTTAAGGACTCATCTTTAGTCTTAATTGATACTGGTGGGATTAGCATGGAAAACAGTGACATGTCTGAAGCTATTAAGAAGCAAACTGAGAATGCGATAGAAGAAGCCGATAGTATTTTCTTTATAGTTGATGCCATAGAAGGTCTTTTACCTTTAGATGAAGTGATCGCCGATTTGTTAAGAAAGCAAAATAAAAGGATAACTCTGATAATTAACAAAGTTGATAATAATAAGATTGAGAGTTATTCCACCGAATTTGACAAACTAGGCTTCACTGAATCCATAAAAGTTTCAGCATCACATAATATTGGTCTTTCTGACATTAGAACAATATTAAATGACTTTGAAGATTCTGAAGAAGTTATTGAATCCTCTATCTGTACAGATTCATTAAAAATTTCAATAATTGGAAGGCCTAATGCTGGAAAATCTACTTTAGTTAATCAATTGCTAGGCGAAGAAAGAGTACTGGTTTCATCTGAATCAGGAACAACCAGAGACTCAATAGAAGTGCCTTTAAAAGCAAATTCAAAAGAAATCACTTTAATTGATACCGCCGGAATGAGAAGAAAGAGGTCGATTAAAGAAGAAACAGAGAAGTTTTCCGTTTCAAAATCAGTTGAATCCATTAAAAAAGCTAATGTAGTAATTTTATTGCTAGATTCATCTGAAGATATTGTTGATCAAGATATACATTTACTGGGTCTTACCTTAACGATCGGAAGGCCGGTAGTAATAGCTGCTAACAAATTAGATATTTTAAGCAAAGACAGAAAGGTTGAACTTGAGAATAACATCAATAGAAAGATTAGATTTGCACAATATCTAGAACCTCATTTTATTTCAGCTAAAAAAGGAACTGGTGTAAAGAAACTTCTAAGGAAAGCTGAGAAAGCTTATAACACAAGCATCAAAGAGTTAGACACTTCTGTTTTAAATAAGGTTCTTAAAGAGGCGGTATTTAATCAACAACCCTCTATGTCTGGAAGGTTTAGACCAAAACTTAGATACGTCCATGCTGGTGGCAAGAACCCCCCTAAAATAGTTATACATGGAAATAATCTGAAAGAATTGAAAGATTCCTATACTAAATATTTAGAAAATTTCTTTAGAAATAAATTAAGCTTGGGAGAGACTCCTCTTTTAATTCTATATAAAGAACAATCTAATCCTTTTAAAAATAAACCCAACAAATTAACCGATAGACAAATAAAAAAGAGAAAAAGAATAGTTAAGAGAAGGAAAAAATAAAACCATGATTAATTGGTATCTAAAATTTCTGTTAATGTATAGCTTGATCTTGTTGCTTAATCCAATAAACGCAGAAATATTGAATAACAAAGTCCCAACACCAAAGAAAGTTCCAGTTACTTTTGAAGCTCACGGAGTAACGAGAGTGGATAACTATTATTGGATGAGAGATGACACTAGAGAAGATGAAGAAGTAATCTCCCATTTAGAATCTGAGAATAAATATATAGAACGTTGGTTTGATTCTGGTGAAGACCTAAGAGATAAACTGTTTGAAGAAATTACTGACAGGATTCCCAAAAAAGAAGATTCAGTCCCTGTAAGACTTAAATCCTACGAATATTTTAGAAGATATGAACCAGGAAACGAACACGGCATTTATATTAGAAGGAAAAATAAGAATGCAAAAGAGTTTGTTCTAATTGATGTCAATGAATTAGCTAAAGATAGCGAGTTTTACCAATTAGCTAATTGGAGTATTTCCCCTAAAGAAGATTTGCTGGCTTATGCAGAAGACACTACTGGTAGGCGCGAGTACAGTATTAAATTTAAGAATCTTAATACCGGTCAAACATATAAAAATGGGTTATCTAATTGTTCAGGTGACATGGCCTGGTCTTCTGACGGAAGATATTTGTTTTACGTGTTAAGAGATCAAGAAACTCTGCTACCGTTCAAACTTTTTAGGCATGAAATAGGGTCCTCTCAATCAGAAGATGTGCTGGTCTATGAAGAAAAAGACCCTACGTTCTATCTTTCAGTAGGAAATTCCAGATCAATGCAATTTATTGAAATAAATATTTCGTCTACTACAAGTTCTGAAGTTAGATTAATTAAGTCAGATACTCCAGAAGAGCCACCTTATGTATTCTTAAAAAGAGAGTCAGATCATCTTTATTCAATAGAACATGATCCAGAGGATAATCGGTTTTTAATTGAAACAAATTGGCTAGCAAAAAACTTTAGATTGATGGCTATTGATTTAAAGAAATCTGCAGAAAAGAGCGAATGGGACGAATTAATTCCTCATAGAGAAGATGTTCTTTTGCAGTCTGCCTTAGCTTTCCCAAATCATTTGGTAGTGATGGAAAGAGAGAATGGATTAAGGCATTTAAAAATTATCACTAAGAAAGATAATACTGAAAGAAGTATTAATTTTAATGATCCTGCTTATAGTGCTTACTTGGCAGCAAACCCCGAGTATTATTCTGATAAGTTTTATTTTGGCTATTCAAGCTTAAGAACTCCAGATAGTTTATTTTCTTCTAAACTTTTGACAGGGAGAAAGAGGCTACTTAAGCAAGCCGAAGTTAAAGGACCATTTTCTAAAAGCGATTACAAGGTTGAGAGAAAATTTATTGAAGGAAGAGACGGAACTTTAATTCCAGTTTCTTTAGTTTATAAAAGAACCACATTTAAAAAGAACAATAACCCTCTATTTGTTTACGGTTATGGTTCGTATGGGAACTCAATTGATGCTGGTTTTAGCTCCACTAGATTATCTTTATTAGATAGGGGCTATATTTTTGCTATTGCCCATATAAGAGGTGGGCAAGAGTTAGGGAGGTCCTGGTACGAAGACGGAAAGATGTTTAATAAATTAAACACTTTCTATGATTTTATTGACGTTACTAAAGGCTTGCTAAAAGAAGGTTTTGGTCAAAAGGGTAGAGTTTTTGCAGGTGGTGGAAGTGCAGGAGGTCTTTTAATGGGCGCTGTCGTTAATATGGAACCAACCTTATACAAAGGGATCATCTCAAATGTTCCTTTCGTTGATGTAATTACCACTATGTCAGATCCTTCAATCCCTTTAACCACTGGTGAATATAGCGAATGGGGTAATCCTGAAAACAAAGACGAGTTTGAATACATGATGAGATATTCTCCGTACGATAATATCGAGAATTTAGAGTATCCAAGTATTTTAGTAACAGCAGGTCTATGGGATTCGCAAGTTCAATATTACGAGCCTTCAAAGTACGTGGCTAAGTTAAGGGATTACAACACCAGTAAGAACCCAATATTATTTAAAGTAAACATGAGTGCCGGTCATGGTGGTGTTAGTGGTAGATTTGAGAGCCTTAAAGAAGTTGCAATGGAATATGCCTTTTTAATTAGGGTCGATAATAAGTTATGAATTTAAAAAGCACGGAAGCTCTTAAAGAAGACTCTAAGATTTTATATAGCTTAATGCTGATAATAATTTTTGTCAGTATGGGGCAGTCAGTCTATTGGCAAACTATGCCTATCATTGGTAGAGAATTTGGTTTTTCTGAGATGGAAATTAATACAGTTGTCTCTATCTCCGCTGCTATGTTTATTATATTTACTCCTTTTTGGGGGAAACTTAGTGACAGGATAGGAAGAAAGTCTGTTTTGCTTGTAGGGCTAACAGGTTATGTTTTATCCAATATAATTTTTCTATATTCCGCTTCAATAGGTCTCTTAGGTTATGTTTCAGGATTTTTCCTTCTATTCATACTCTTAGTTTCTAGGATTATAAATTCAGCTGTTGGGGCGGCCTCTCGTCCAGCTACCGGAGCTTACGTAGCTGATGTTACTTCTTTGGAAGAAAGATCCTCAGGCATGGGAAAATTTGGTGCAGCTAATAACATAGGAACGATTTTAGGACCTGTCTTGGTAGGCTCAATAATAGGAATTAATATCTTTAATTCTGAGATAGAAGGTTTTGCTTTATTAACTCCTTTGATCGTAATGTCATTTTTAATGATAATTGCCATTTTCTTTGTTCTATTATTCTTACCTAATAAGAAAAGCACTGGTTTAGATGAAGTAAATTCTGAAAGACCCGCACTTGATAAGAATCTAAAAATGCTTATTTCCATAGGGGTAATAGTTTTTACCTCTTTTGCAATAGTGCAATCTGTTACTGCTTACTACATCCAAGATAGATTCTCTTTAAATTTAGATGAGACAGCCAGATCAACAGCTCTACTTTTAGGAACTATGGCGTTGATGGCCATCGTTTCTCAATTAACATTCGTTCAAAGGTTTAAGGGGCCTCCTTTAGAATTGATAAAGTATTCAATTCCTTTGTTTGTTCTTAGTAGCCTTATTATTGTTTTTTCTCCTTCCTATACTTACATCTACTTTGGAATGGCAATTATGGGATTGGCCATGGGGCTTGCTTCACCTGGGTACACAGCTGCAGCTTCCTTGAATGCAGATCCTAATAATCAAGGGGAAGCCGTGGGATTGGCAATGGTAGCTCCCGGTCTAGGTTTTACTTTAGGACCTTTCTTGAGCGGCTTACTCTATTCTATTTCAATCAATTTGCCTTTCTTATTTATCTTACCTTTATTTTTAGTTATTTTATTTATCTTGCCTAAGATCAATTCCATCACTACAAGTTAAAAGGTATTGGTATTTGATGATCTCAGAAACTATAATGAGAGTGCTTTAAACGCGCTCACGAAAACAATTTCTACAAGAAAAGTGATAGAAAAAGATAACCGACCAGTAAATTTAAATTTACTTACGATAAATCTCCCAATTATTGGGCTTTCTTCTATTTTGCACAGAATCTCAGGGTTGGCCGTCTTCATTTGCTTTCCATTGTTGGTTTGGCTGTTAAGTATTTCTTTAGAATCTGAAAAAAGATTCTCTGATTTACAGAATTCATTTCAAGAAATGGTTTTGTTTAAGCTGGTTATTTTTCTTATTTTTGTAGGCTTTATTTATCATTTGTTGGCAGGTGTAAAAAAACTCTTAAGTGAAGTGTTTGGATTTGGAGAGACCTTAAAATCTGGAAGTTTACTTAGCTGGACAGTTTTTGGTCTTACATTTGTTATGTCTTTTATGGTTTTATTTAAAATATTCAATTTATAAGAAGTTTTAATCTAGATGGGTAAATTAGGTTCAGGAACAAAAGACTTTATAATAATTAGAGTCTGTGCTGTTCTTATTTTGCTATATTCAATTTACTTAGCTGCATTCTTTATTTCGAGTAATGGAGTTAATTTCAAAGTATGGTCTTCTTTTTTTCAAAGCCCCTTAAATAAAATTTTAACCTCTGCTTTTTTCTTGGCCTTTGCAATACATACTTGGCGAGGCACCTGGGCTATTGCTTCTGATTATTTAACTCCTAAGTTCTTTGGAAATTTTGGTAAATACGCTTATTTAACTTTTAGACTATTTGTTGCTGCAGTAATTGCTTTCGTTTTAACTTGGTCCTTTTTTATAATTTGGTAAACACATGCTAGTAAATGAAATAATAAATGCTAAAGATCTCCCGGTTATGGAGTTTGATGGGATCATTGTTGGTGGCGGTGGAGCTGGAATGAGAGCTTCTCTTCAACTAGCTGAATCAGGCTTAAACACAGCTGTTATATCTAAAGTATTCCCTACAAGGTCTCACACTGTCTCTGCTCAAGGAGGCATTACTTGTGCCATTCAAAGTGATGATCCTGATGACGATTGGAGATGGCACATGTTTGATACCGTAAAAGGCTCTGACTACATTGGAGACCAAGAAGCTATCGAGTACATGTGCAGTGAAGGCCCGAAAGCTGTATTTGAACTTGAGCATATGGGCTTACCGTTTTCCAGAACAGAAGAGGGAAGGATTTACCAAAGACCATTTGGAGGGCAATCAAAGGATTACGGAAAAGGAGGTCAAGCAACAAGAACTTGTGCCGCTGCTGATAGAACTGGACATAGCTTACTTCACACTCTTTATCAGGCTAATTTAAAGGCAGGAACTAATTTTTTAAATGAATGGTTCGCCGTTGATATGGTCTTAAATTCAGATGGTGCGGTTGTTGGGGTCGTAGCCTTTAAGATAGAGACTGGTGAGATTTATTACATTAAATCAAAAGCTACGGTTTTAGCTACAGGAGGAGCCGGCAGGATTTATGCATCTACAACTAACGCGCTTATTAATTCAGGTGACGGCATAGGAATGGCTTTAAGAGCAGGTATGCCAGTTCAAGATATAGAGATGTGGCAATTCCATCCAACTGGAATTCATGGAGCAGGAACTCTAGTTACAGAAGGTTGCCGAGGAGAGGGTGGATATTTATTAAATAAAGACGGCGAAAGGTTTATGGAGAGGTATGCTCCTAATTCTAAAGATTTAGCGAGTAGGGATGTGGTAGCCAGATCAATGGCATTAGAAATCCTTGAAGGAAGAGGCTGCGGTCCGAATGCAGATCATATCTTCTTGAGATTAGATCATCTGGGTCCTGAAGTAGTGCATAAAAGACTCCCTGGCATAACTGAATTATCTAAAACTTTTGCTGGTGTTGATCCTGCTGTGCAGCCTATTCCAGTTGTACCTACCTGCCATTACATGATGGGAGGTATTCCAACTAATATTAATGGACAGGTTATTACTGTAAAAGAAGGCAAGGATGAAGTTATAGAAGGCTTGTATGCGGCAGGTGAAGTGGCGTGTGTATCGGTTCACGGTGGCAATAGATTGGGAGGTAATTCCTTATTAGATTTAGTTGTATTTGGAAGAGCGGCAGGTATTTATATAGAAGAATCTATGAAACAGGGCGTAGATCTAAAAGAAGCTTCTCATGACGACATAGATAAAGCTTTAGAAAGACTTAATAAACTTAACGCTTCTTCTGAAGGAGAACAAGTAACTGCTTTAAAAGAAAGAATGCAACAAAACATGCAGAATAATTTTGGAGTATTTAGAACAAAAGATTTGATGGAAAAAGGAATACAAGATTTATCTAAAGTAAGAGGAGAAGTTGAAAATATGCATCTGAAGGATAAATCAGCAACCTTTAATACAGCCAGGATAGAGGCATTAGAAATGCAAAACTTATTTGAAGTGGCTGAGGCTACGGCAATAACTGCAAATAATAGAAAAGAAAGCAGAGGTGCTCATTCACGAGATGATTATCCTAATAGGGATGATGAAAATTGGTTAAAGCACTCAATTTACTTCTCTGAAACTAAAGAAGTAAGCAAAAGGGATGTTAATGACAGACCTAAAACTGTGCAAGCGTTCCAACCAACGGTTAGGAGTTATTAATGAGCCAAGTCATTCCAGTTGAACAGCTAAAATCACTAACCATGAGCATTTATCGCTACGACCCATCCGTCGATGAGAAGCCATACATGCAAGATATCGTAATAGAAGTGCCAACCGATAAAGACATTATGGTTTTAGATGCGCTACATTTAGCCAAAGATCAGGAACCTTCTTTATCTTATAGAAGATCTTGTAGAGAAGGTGTATGTGGTTCCGATGGAATGAATATAAATGGAAAAAATGGCTTAGCTTGCGTTACGCCTCTGTCAGAAGTAGTCAAAAGAAACAAGATTACTATAAGACCTATGCCTGGTTTGCCTGTTGTAAGAGACTTGATTGTGGACATGAAACAATTCTTTGATCAACTAGAAAAGGTAAAACCATATCTAATAACTAATAGCGATAACCCTGAAATCGAGAGAACACAAAGCCCGGAAGAAAGAGAGGAATTGGATGGCCTTTATGAGTGCATATTATGCGGATGTTGTTCTACTTCTTGCCCTTCTTTTTGGTGGAATCCTGATAAGTTTTTAGGCCCCGCAGCTTTGCTTCAATCTTGGCGTTTCATAGCTGATTCTAGAGATGAGGCTACTGAAGAAAGATTAGATGCCCTAGAAGACTCATTTAGTCTTTACAGGTGTCATGGAATCATGAATTGCGTATCTGTTTGCCCTAAAGGATTAAATCCCACAGAAGCTATTTCAAATATTAGAAATAAACTTATCAACAGAGAAAAGTAAAAATATACAGATAGATCATTTCAAGTATTTATCTTATTCTTGAATTCCGTAATATAGGCTTCTTAATTTAGGATAAATTATATGAATCTTCATGAATACCAAGCAAAACAATTATTCAGAGATTACGGTATAGCTGTTTCAGAAGGGATAGCTGTTTCATCTGCCGATGACGCCGAGAAGGCTGCTCTTTCTTTAGGCGTTTCAAAATGGGTTGTTAAAGCTCAGGTTCATGCCGGAGGCAGAGGGAAGGCAGGCGGAGTAGAGGTAGTTGATCAAATTGAGCAAGTAAGAGATTTTGCCAATAAATGGATTGGAACTAACTTAGTAACTTTTCAAACTGATGAAAATGGCCAGCCTGTAAATCAGATCTTAGTTGAAACCTGTACCGATATAGACAATGAACTCTATCTGGGGGCTGTTATAGATAGAGCTTCTCAAAGGCTTGTCGTGATGGCTTCCACTGAAGGTGGGGTAAATATAGAGGAAGTAGCTGAAGAGACGCCCGAAAAAATATTTAAGGTAGAGGTAGATCCTATTGAAGGCACAAGTGACAAGGATGCTGATCAATTATCTAAACTTTTAAGCCTAAATGAATCTCAAAGTTCTCAATTTAGAAGTATTTATAAAGGAATAGTTAAGCTCTTTTTAGAAAAAGACCTGGCTTTATTGGAAGTTAACCCTCTGGTAATTACTAGTTTCGGAGACTTGCTTTGCTTAGATGCCAAAATAAATATAGATTCAAATGCTCTTTACAGACAAGAAGCTCTTAATGCAATGCGAGACACTTCTCAAGAAGATGATAGAGAATCAAAAGCCGCAGAATGGGACCTAAGTTATGTTGCTCTAGACGGAAATATAGGGTGCATGGTGAATGGTGCAGGTTTAGCAATGGGTACTATGGATATTATCAAGTTACATGGAGGGGAGCCTGCTAATTTTCTAGATGTGGGCGGGACAGCGGATGCGAAAAGAGTTGCGGAAGCCTTTAAAATAATTTTATCTGACCAAAATGTTAACACCGTCCTAATTAATATCTTTGGAGGTATTGTTCGTTGCGATGTGATAGCTGACGGCATTGTTGAAGCCCTTACGGTAATGGGAGTTTCGGTTCCAGTGGTAGTAAGACTTGAAGGCAATAATGCGGAAGTAGGCCTTAAGACTTTGGATGAATGTGATTTAAACATTATCCCAGCTTCGAATTTACAAGAAGCCGCTGAACTGGCAGTTAAAGCATCTAAAGGAGAGATAAGTTGAGTATTTTAATTGATAAAGATACCAAAGTAATTTGTCAGGGCTTTACTGGAGGTCAAGCAACTCAACATTGCGTTCAGTGCATAGAGTATGGCACTCAATTAGTAGGAGGAGTGACTCCTGGTAAAGGAGGGCAAACGCATTTAGATTTACCTGTTTTTAATACAGTTAAAGAAGCAGTGGATCAAACAGGAGCAACGGCTAGCATTATTTTTGTTCCGGCTCGTTTTTGTAAGGCCTCAATACTTGAAGCTGCAGAATCAGGGATATCCTTAATTATATGTATTACAGAAGGCATACCTACAATTGATATGCTTGAAGTTAAAGTTAGATGTGACAATCTTGGTATAAGGCTAATAGGACCAAATTGCCCTGGAATTATTACTCCAGGCGAATGCAAGATGGGGATTATGCCGGGTGATATTCATCTTCCTGGTAAAGTTGGAGTTATATCTAGGTCAGGAACCCTGACTTACGAGGCCGTTAAACAAACAACTGACTTAGGTTTTGGACAAACTAGTTGTGTAGGGATCGGAGGAGATCCAGTACCTGGATCAAGCTTTATAGATATATTAGATTTATTTCAGAATGATCCTAAAACAGAAGCAATTGTTATGGTTGGAGAAATAGGTGGAACTGCAGAAGAAGCTGCTGCTGAGTTCATTAAATCTAATGTAACTAAGCCTGTGGTTTCTTATATAGCTGGCGTAACTGCTCCAGCAGGAAAAAGAATGGGGCATGCTGGAGCCATAATTGCTGGGGGGAAAGGGACAGCTGAAGACAAATTTAAAGCTCTGGAGGCAGCTGGAGTTTATACAGTTAAAAGCCCTGCAGACATAGGTAAGGGAATAGCTGAAATAACGGGATGGTAAAAGAATACGAAAATTTAAAAGTTGAAGACCACGGCCATGTGGTTATTTGCGTTTTATCTAACCCTCCCACGCACACCTTTACTTCTAAAAGTTTGATGGAAGTTCATGATTTTCTAGATCAAATGGAAAAGAAGAAAGATCTGAGGGTTTTGGCTTTTACTGGAGAAGGAGAAGACGTTTTTATTAAACATTATGAAGTGGGTGAATTAGCCGAATCTGCAGAAAACAATATTTCTGAAGCTAAAGAATCCAGTTCAGAATACAGCCCTCCTAAAGAACTTCATCATTTCCATAAAATGCTTCTTCGTCTAAGAGATATAGAGGCCATAGTTGTTGCAGGGATTAATGGTAATACCGCAGGTGGAGGATGTGAATTTTCTTTGGGGTGTGATCTAAGAATAATGTCAGAAGGCCCGTATGCTATAGGTTTACCAGAAACTTCGGTAGGAATATTGCCAGGGGGAGGAGGAACTCAAAGATTGGCTCGACTTATAGGATCTTCAAGAGCTTTGGATTTAATACTTCATGCAAAATTATTAAGCCCTCAAGAAGCTTTTGGGTTTGGTTTAATTAATAAGTTAGTGCCTCATGAAAAGTTTCGTGAAGAACTTATGTCTTATTGCTTAGACTTAGCATCGCGAGCGCCCATAGCCCTTAGACAAGTAAAGAAAATAATTCATCAAGGTTTAGATAAAACCTTGGAAGAAGGACTTCTCATGGAACAAGAAGCTTTCGATATAACTATGAGATCTAATGACGCAGCTAAAGCTATGCGCTCAATGCTTGATACCGAAAAAGATATTGAAGAGAGAACTCAAGTTAAATGGGAAGGAAATTAGTTTACTCGTCTGCAACCTTAATTACTTGTTTCCCAAAGTTCTTACCACTCAGAACATCTCTTAAGCCCTGAGGGGCATTCTCAAAACCTTCAGTAACTGTTTCTTCGTATTTAATTTTGCCTTCAGCAATCCAGTTACAAAGTTCATCAGTAGCTTCTCTCCATTCTTTAAACCACTCAGTGACAACAAAGAATCTATGTTCAGGTACAGGATCAAGAGCTCCAAAAACATGGAAAGGGGTCTCTTCCTTAGTCATATCTTCTGAATTATAAGCAGAGATAAATCCACAAATAGGTACCCTTGCACCAGGATTCAGTAGTTTAGCTACAGCTTTACTAACTGGACCTCCTACGTTTTCAAAGTAGATATCAATTCCGTCAGGACACGCAGCCGTTAAATCTTCCTCCAGATTCCCAGCCTTGTAATCTATGCAGTCATCAAAACCTAGTTCATTTTTTACGTATGAGCATTTTTTTTCTCCACCTGCAACACCAACGACCCTACAACCTAAGATTTTACCCATTTGTCCAACCACAGTACCAACGGCACCTGAAGCGGCTGAAACTACAATAGTTTCTCCTGATTTAGGTAAGCCTACCCTTAAAAGACCGAAATAGGCTGTTCTTCCAGGCATTCCAACTGTTCCTAAATAGGTTGATAATGGAACTATAGAGGGATCTGCTTTAAACAATGCAGGGTTTTCATCATTAGCAACTATGTAGGTTTGCCAGCCTTGATGAACACAGAGATACTCGCCTACAATATATTTATCTGATTTACTTTCAACGACAACACCTACACTTTCGCCAGTCATAGGTTCACCTAACGCAGCAGGATCTGCATAAGACTCGCCATCATTCATTCTTCCTCTCATGTATGGGTCAATTGATAGATAAAGAACCTTAATTAGAAGTTCTCCTTCTTTGAGTTCAG
>Ga0206683_10000388_pt1 | contig 32666 bp, 48 predicted proteins | sample M280m12015metaG_FD_155483 | JGI IMG/M metagenome (GOLD analysis project Ga0206683, IMG submission 155483) | Ammonia-oxidizing marine archaeal communities from Monterey Bay, California, United States - M2 80m 12015 | ecosystem: Environmental > Aquatic > Marine > Intertidal zone | place: USA...
CTACGAAAATGAAGAAAATTTCCAAGAGAAAGTTTCTACATTGAAAGAAGCATACTTCAAAGGTGAAAAGCTTGAAGCTGTCTCTGATGAAAGTAATGTGGCTTCAGCCGATGCCGATTTCGGTTCTCAGGAAGAAACTCCTGTAGATCCAGGCATGGCTAAATATACTGCCGCAATTAATAAATTTGCTAAGTTAGATAATTAATTTAGTAATTTAAACGGGGAAATAAACAAATGTTTATGTCAGAAAACCTTCAAGAAAAATGGAAGCCAGTACTTGAGCATCCCGATCTTCCAAAGATCGAAGATAGCTACAAGAGAGCTGTTACTTCTGTAATACTTGAAAACCAAGAACGCGCAATAAGCGAAGAAAGAGGTGCTTTAAACGAAGCATTTGGTGACGGTCAAGGAACTGTTGCAGGTGATCCAGGTGGATTCTCTGCTACGGCTGCTAACTGGGATCCAATTCTTATCTCATTAGTTCGTAGAGCAATGCCAAACTTGGTAGCATATGATATTTGTGGTGTACAACCAATGACTGGACCTACAGGTCTTATCTTCGCGATGAAGGCAAGATATGTAGATGACAGTTCAGCAGTCGCAAGAACAGAAGCTCTGTTCAACGAAGCTGATACTGACTTCTCTGGTTCTGGTACTCACGCAGGAACTGATCCATTTGCATCAGGTTCTGCAAACACCGCAATTCAAACAGGCTACACAACAGGTGCTGGTGATACTACTGCTACTGCAGAGAAAGATTCATCTATCGCTGAAATGTCGTTCACGATTGAAAAAGCTACAGTTACCGCGAAAAGCAGAGCGCTTAAAGCTGAGTATACTATAGAACTTGCGCAAGACCTTAAAGCGATTCATGGCCTTGATGCTGAAACTGAACTTGCTAACATCCTATCTGGTGAAATCCTAGCGGAAATCAACAGAGAAGTTGTAAGAACAGTTAATGATCAAGCTAAGATCGAAGGTGTTGCCTCAGAAAGTAACCTAACTGGTACTTCTGTAAACGGACAATTTAACCTAGATGTTGATTCATCAGGTAGATGGTCAGTTGAAAAATTCAAAGGTCTTATGTACCACATTGAAAGAAATGCTAATGTTATAGCACGACAAACAAGAAGAGGTAAAGGTAACTTTATCCTATGTTCTAGTGATGTAGCGTCTGCACTTGCAATGGCTGGTGTACTAGACTATGCTCCAGCATTATCAACTAATTTATCAGTTGATGACACTGGAAACACTTTTGCTGGTGTCTTAAATGGCAGCATGAAAGTGTATATCGACCCATATTACGCGAGTGCGTCTACAAGACCTACTGGTGTAACAGCTGGTGAAGGCTATGTAACAGTTGGATACAGAGGATCAAATCCGTTTGATGCTGGTGTGTTCTATTGTCCATATGTCCCACTACAAATGGTGAGAGCAGTTGGTGAAAACACTTTCCAACCGAAAGTGGCTTTCAAAACTAGATACGGAATGGTAAGTAATCCATATGTTGGCTCAACGCCTGCTAATGGTTTAGCTGCGACAAGCACTAACTCTTACTACAGAAGTTTCGAAGTTTTAAACTTACTGTAAAATCTAAATCATAACTGATTTCAAAGAGCCCCTCGGGGCTCTTTTTTTTTGTTATAAATATAAGTAGAGAAGTCAAAAGGACAACTCATACACACATACACACAGGAGGATATCATGTCCGATAACAAATCAGGGTTCGAAATCAGAGCCGATTTACTAAATCAAGCACAAGGTCTTTTGGAAGGAAACTACCAAAGAGAAGTTGATGCTATATTCATGCATAACGATAATTTCCCTAACGATAAAAAAGCTTTGCCGTTAAGAGAGATTGTTGGTGATGATGTTATTACAGTTGCTAGACAACTTAATGAATTTGTCAACGAAAAGTAAATTTTCAAAAGGAGAGAGGGTGTATACCCTCTCTTTGTTATAAATACTAATATGGCATACAGTAAAGAAGTAGTAGAGAGATTTGAAAGTGTTCTCAAAAATCCAGAAAAACATTCAGTTGGAAGATTTGATCCTAATGACCCTAATGTGGTATCAGGGATGGTAGGAGCTCCATCATGTGGAGATGTGATGAAATTGGATATGAAATTGGACATAGACGGATTGATAGAAGATGTTAAATTTAAAACTTATGGTTGTGGGTCTGCTATTGCAAGTTCTAGTTTGTTTGTTGATATGCTTAAAGGCAGAACAATAGAAGAAGCAAGACAGATTAAAGACAAAGATATTGCAGAAATTTTAGATTTACCACCTATTAAATTACATTGTTCAGTTTTAGCAGAAGAAGCTATTACTAAAGCAATTGAAGATTGGGATATAAAACATAAATAGTAATATGAAAGAAAAAAAGTTCAAATTAATAAATACTTTTGATAGTTTTTGTTCAAGAATGTGGCTAGACTATGAAGATGAACATATAACAAATCCAAATAGGTTAAATTTTGAAGAATATAAAGAAAGATGGCACGATTGGTTATTAGAAAAATGGCAAAACAGAGATTATAATAATGAATAATGAAGAACTGTATGTAGAATCTGAAACACAAGATCATGAATATCAAGGTTGGTTTTATCATTACCCAACTAAAAAATTTTATAGATGGAATGACCTACCATGGGGAATAGAGGAAGAAGATGGCGACAGCTAATTGGCAATCAGACCAACCAACAAATTTAAACTATTTGTCTCCAATTAATTTTGATTTAATAATATCGAAATTACCAAAGACAAGATATTTTTGTACAGGTGTAAATATACCTTCAATTAATTTTAGTGAAGCTTTAATGGATACTAAGTTAGCAATTCAATCAACATTACCTGGTGATAAAATAACTTTTGACCCATTAACAGTAAAATTTGTTGTAGATGAAGATATGAAAAATTATCAAGAAATCTTTGATTGGATTATGGCATTAGGACCAGGTATTGACCCAGCAGATTTTAGAGCACTAACAGGCCAAACTGGAACAGGAATTTCATTAGCAACGAAAGGTGATAATCTAGAAATGTATTCAGATGCAACTCTTATGATTAATACATCATCTAATAATGCTAATATAGAAATCAATTTTGTTGATTGTTTTCCGACAAGTTTAGGTGCTATTGATTTTACAACTGATACATCGGATGTAGCATATGCACAATGTGATTTAACTTTGAGATACACTTATTACACAATAAAACCCAGTAGTTAATTGACTTTTCAGCGAAAGCTGTTATAATATATAGTATGAATAATAAAAATTTAACTGAAATCCAGGAGATGTGGAAAAAGGATTGTCTAATTGATGACATAGAATTAGATGCTTCTTCACTAAATGTTCCTAAACTACACGCAAAGTATAGTGAAATTCTTTCTAATCAAAAACTAATTCAAATACGATACGAAAGTAAATTAAAAGTTTTACAAAAAGACAAATGGCTTTGGTATACAGGTAAATTAAGTCAAGACGAAATACAACAAAAGAATTGGGATTATGACCCATTTAATGGCCTTACGATACTGAAATCAGATTATGATAAATTTTTTGGTGCAGATAAGGATATCCAACAAGCAATCGAAAAAATGGAATATTGTAAAATAGTGGTTGAATACTTACAAGATATAGTATCTCAACTCACATGGAGACATCAAACAATAAAGAATATTATAGAATGGCGAAAGTTTATGGCAGGCTCGTAATAGATAAACTAGACGAAGTTTATTTATCAGTTTCAACAGAAGATTCAATACGAAAGGAATTATCAGAATTTTTTAAATTCAAAGTTCCTGGTGCCGAATTTATACCTGCAGTTCGAAAACGATTTTGGGACGGTTATATCAGACTGTTTCATCTTAATAAAAATCAAATCTACCTGGGACTATACCCATATCTCAAAGAATTTTGTGAAGAACGAAATTATGAGATAGAAGGGTATGAGCCTGAAACAGATATTTTTACAATAGAACGATATGAAGAAATAGTTAAAGATATTCCTTTAGAACTTAGAGATTACCAGAAAGAAGCTGTAGCTTACGCAGCACATAATCAAAAATGTATATTAGTATCTCCAACAGCTTCTGGAAAATCATTAATGATATACAGTCTTATACGATATAACTTTCTTAAAAAGAACGGAAAAGCTCTTATTATTGTTCCTACAACATCATTAGTAGAACAAATGACTAAAGACTTTAAAGATTATGGTTTCAAAGGTAATGTAGCTAAACTGTATGGTGGTAATAAAGATTATGATAATGCACCAATAGTTATAACAACTTGGCAGACAATGATGCGAATGCCTGTGAGTTTTGGAAATCAATTTGGAATGGTAGTTGGTGATGAAGCTCATTTATTTCAAGCTAAATCTCTTACAAAAATTATGGAATCATTAACAGAAGTTAAATATAAGATCGGAACTACAGGTACATTACAAGACACACAAACACATAAACTTCAATTAGAAGGTATGTTTGGACCAGCTTATTTTGTTACAACATCAAAAGAACTCATGGATGAAGGTACATTAGCTCAACTAGATATCAAAGCATTAGTATTAGCATATTGTGATGAAGAAAGAAAACTAGTTAGTAAAATGACTTATCAAGAAGAAATGGATTGGATAGTTAGAAACCCGAAAAGAAATAATTTTATAAAGAATTTAGTTAATGGGTTAGATGGTAATACACTAGTATTATTTCAATTTGTAGAAAAACATGGTAGACCATTGTATAGTTCTTTTTCTGAATTGTTTGCTAATGATTCAACTAAAAGAAAATGTTTCTTTGTCTTTGGTGGAACTGATGCATTAGATAGAGAAAAGGTCAGAGAAATTGTTGAGAAAGAAAACAATGCAGTGATAGTAGCTAGCTTCGGAACCTTCTCAACAGGAATTAATATTAAAAGATTACATAACATTGTATTCGCTTCTCCAAGTAAGAGTAGAATACGAAATTTACAATCAATAGGCAGGGGTCTTAGAAAGACAGATGATAAAGAAAATATAGTGTTATATGATATAGCTGATGATTTATCATGGAAGAAAAATACTAATTATACACTAAATCACTTCTCCGATCGTATAAATATCTATAGTACAGAGAGTTTTAATTACGAAATTCATTCAGTAAGGATCCCAAAATGCCATACATAGACGATAATACAAAATACGAATTTGTAAAATTTAAAGATGGGAAAGAAGTGTTTGCAATGGTAAGAGAAGCTAATGGTGATTTGGAACTTCATTTCCCTATGAATATTAACTTAGCTCCAGCAATGACTGGTGGAGTTCTTGTAAATTTAGGCCCTTATATTCCATTCACAACAGAAGATAGTATTAGAGTAGAAAAGACAGCTGTTCTTTTTAGAACAAGTATTAATAAGAAATTTATAGATTTTTATGACGAAGCCTGTACAGCTTGGCTAAACATAAGAGATAATGATAAAATTGATATCAAATCAAGTAGACAAGTATTTGAAGAATCAAAGCATCTAATGGATGAATTTATGAGAAGAAAGTTTGATCAAAGAGATATGAATTTTCGTGATGAACTAGATGAGGTATTAGAAGAATATGAGGAACAAAAGTATCTAGAAAAGGGTCAAGATGATGGTCCGGGACCAGATGATACGATACATTAATAGTATATATTCTTTTTTCCCAATACTACATATTTATTTTAACACGCGAATGCTAATCGGTCAAGGAAAAAATAGTAAAAAAGTAAAAATAATTTAAAAAATGATAAATTTAACAAATAATGCGATAAAAAAATTACAAGAGTTTGTAACACCGGAAGAAGTCATTAGAATTGGCGTTGAGGGTGGTGGTTGTGCAGGATTCCAGTATAAATTTGGTTTAGTACCAATAGCTGATACTTTTCCAGATGATACTGTTATTGAAGAAGAAGGTGTAAAAGTTCATGTTGATGCTATTAGTTTAGAATATCTTAAAGATTGTGAAATTGATTATGAAGAATCTACATTTGCATCAACTTTTAAAATAAGAAATCCAGATGCTAAGACTACATGCGGTTGTGGAGAGAGTTGGAATTAATAAAACCTTGACAAATCAGCGTATGCTGTTATAATAATAATATGGCTAGAGAAAAAAGACAAACTAAAGCATCAGTTCATTATGTGAACAATAAAGAATTTACTGCAGCGATTATTAAACATAATCACGCATGCAAAGATGCTCTTGCGAATGACGAAGAAAAACCAAGAGTTTCAGAATACATTGGAGAATGTATCTATAAAATAGCGACAAGATTATCAACTAAACCTAACTTTATTAACTATTCATATCGCGATGAAATGATATGTGATGGTATTGAAAACTGTTTACAGTATATTAATAATTTTAATGAAGAAAAATCACAGAACGCGTTCGCGTATGTGACTCAAATAATCTATTTTGCCTTTTTGAGAAGAATTCACAAAGAGAAAAAACAAGCAGCAATCAAACAAAAAAGTATAGAAAATGCAGGATATTTGTTTGATACATTTGACACGATGGATGGTCAGGCTGCAGAACCAGGTATGAGTAATCAGTACATTGATTTTTTACAAGAAAATATGAATCCGATCAATTATACCCCTCGAGGTTCGAAGAAGAAAAAAACTTAATTCAATTTTATATTATGGAGGACTTATGGATTTATCATATTCATTAAACACACTTTACTTTTTATTATCAGGCGTATTAGTCATGTGGATGGCAGCTGGTTTTACAATGCTCGAAGCAGGATCAGTTAGAAGTAAAAATGTTATCGAGATACTTCTAAAGAATATAGCATTATACAGTATTGCGTCTTTAGGATTTTTATTAGCAGGTTATACAATCATGTATGGTTGGGGTGATATAGAAACACATTCTATTTACTCAGATTTCTTTTTTCAAGTAGTATTTGTTGCAACAGCTATGTCTGTTATATCAGGCGCTGTAGCAGAAAGAAAGAAACTTTATACATTTTTATTCTTTGCAGTAGTATTTACAACCCTTATATATCCTTTTCAAGGGTCTTGGAGTTGGGGTGGTGGCTGGCTGAGTGAAAGAGGATTTTTTGATTTCGCTGGTTCAGGTATTGTTCACATGGCTGGGGCATCAGCTGCTTTAGCAGGTGTATTAATATTAGGTCCTCGTAGAGGAAAATATTTAAAAGATGGTACACCAAAACCAATACATGGTTCAAACGCAGCACAAGTTGCTTTAGGAACTCTTATCTTATGGATGGGTTGGTTTGGATTTAATGGTGGTTCACAGTTAGCAATAAATGGTATAGAGAACGCAGATGCTGTAGCTAAGATATTTGTTAATACAAATACAGCGGCCGCAGCCGGACTTATAGCAGCAATGCTTTTAAGTAAATTATGGTTAGGTAAAACAGCTTTGAACGCTACAACAAACGGCGCTTTAGCTGGGTTAGTAGTGATTACAGCAGATCCATTAACACCAGATCCAGGAATGGCAGCGTTATATGGTTCATTAGGTGGACTAATGATTCCACTTTCAATGAGTTATATTGAGAAGTTAGGTATTGATGATCCTGTAGGAGCAATTTCAGTTCATGGAGTTGCGGGTATTTTAGGTCTTATGTTAGTTCCAATATTAAACACAGATGCAAGTTTCTTGGAACAAGCAATAGGAACAGGAGCAATATTTGGCTTTGTGTTTGGTAGTTCATATATATTATGGTTAATATTAGATAAAACTGTAGGTATTAGAGTTGGTGAACAAGAAGAAGTTGGCGGTTCTGATATGTGGGAAGCTGGAGAAAAGGCTTATCCCTATTTTATGAAAGGGCATGGTGAAGATTAATATATTATGAAGATAGCACTGCTTAATGATACACATTGTGGAGTCAGAAACAACAATCAAATGTTTGCAGAGTATCAAGGAAGATTTTATTCAGAAATCTTTTTTCCATACCTAGATCAACATAACATTAAATCAATAATACATCTTGGTGATTATTTTGATCGCCGTAGAGATGTGAATTTCTATTCTTTATATAAAAATCGTGAACATTTTGTACAACCTATACTTGATAGAAATATATCAATGGATTTAATTGTAGGAAATCATGATATTTATTTTAAGTCAACTAATGAATTAAACAGTCCGGAGTATCTTTTAGATTTTAAAAATATTAATGTTTATAAGGATCCGATAGTTAAGAATTATGATGGATTAGATATATGTTTATTGCCATGGATTAATTCAGAGAATTATGAAGATGTTGAAGAATTTTTAGATATATGTTCAGCAGATATTGTTATGTGTCATGGTGAGATCAATGGAGCAATGATGCAACCTGGTCATTTTCAAGGCGGTGGAACACCAATTAGTATGTTTAAGAGATTTGAACAAGTTTATTCAGGACATTATCATCATAAGTCAGAATTGGGTAATGTTAGATTTTTTGGTTCACAAATGGAATTTACATGGAATGATTTTGGTGATCCAAAACATTTTCATATATTAGATACGGAAACGCGAGAAATAGAAGCTATACATAATCCTTTAAAGATGTTTCATAAAATATTTTATGATGATACAAAAGAAACTCTTATGACAATTAAGAAACAAGATTTTAGTCATTTGAAAGATGCATTTGTTAAAGTAATTGTAACAAATAAAAATGAACCTTACTGGTTTGATGTGTTTGTTGAAGAAATTATTAAAGTAGGTCCTGCAGACTTAAAAGTTGTTGAAGATCATAGTAATTTAGATGTACTAAATGAAGATGATTTTACAGAAGAAGCAGAAGATACATTAACAATTTTAACAAAACATATTGACAGTTTAAATATAGATGGAGATAAGAAAAAACTTGATGAATTAATGAGATCATTATATACAGAAAGTTTAGATATATTAGTATGATAAAAATAATACAATTAGCAACAGGCGAACAACTAATTAGTGAAGTAGATGAAGTGGGTTATGAATTAACAAATCCTCTATTCATTCATGTTGTTCCAAATGAAACAGGTGGAGCAGTTAGTTTGCATCCCTATGATATGATAGTAGATGGAAACATTACTCTTAACCCTGAACAAATAATTTGGACTGGAATTCCAGAACAAAAACTTCTTAATCAATATCAAGAAGTATTCAGTTCAATAATTACACCCCCAACCAATAAAGTAACCCCAATTAAGTGAGTAGTAGTAGAATGATGATGAAATCAAACAATCATGGTTTAGTATATAGTGGTTCTTATGAATGTGAAGGACATAATGTGTCTTTTATTATATTAACTGGAGATAGAGTTAAAATTATTGAAGTTAATACAGCACAAGGAAACACAACTTCAACAGAACGCACAGAATCTTTAGATGATGCAATAGAAATACAGGATAGATTAATACAATTAGGTTATGATAAAGTTTCATAAGGTAAGATATAAGAATTTTTTATCTACTGGCGACACTTTCACCGAAATAATTCTAGATAAAAAACCCACAACACTTATTATAGGAGCTAATGGCTCTGGTAAATCAACAGTGCTAGATGCTTTGACATTTGGATTATTTGGAAGAGCTTTCAGAAAAGTTAATAAAATGGCATTGATTAATTCTATCAATAAGAAACATACAGTAGTTGAAGTAGAGTTTTCCATTGGAAGAAATCAATATAAGGTTATGCGTGCTATTAAACCCAATAAGTTTGAAATACATCTTAATGGTAATATAATACATCAAGATGCTAATGTAAGAGATTATCAAGCTATATTGGAACAACAGATACTTAAACTTAACTATAAGTCATTTACTCAAGTAGTCGTGTTAGGAAGTTCATCATTTACTCCTTTCATGCAATTAGTTACTATTGAAAGAAGAAACATTATTGAAGATATACTTGATATACAAATCTTTACAGTAATGAATGATATTCTTAAACAAAGATATACATCATTAAGACATGAGTTAAATGAGATAAAGACAAATATAAAAATTGGCGAAGGAAAGATATTAAGTCAAGAACAAACCATGCAACGATTAGAAGAAAATCGTGATGAACAGATAGCAAAGTTAAAATCTAATATTCAAAATTCTGATGAACAAGAAGCAATTTATGAAGGTAGTATAGATATTTTAACTAGAGGGGTAGAAAAACAACAAAATCTCAAAGAAGATGAAAATGATGTTAGACATTCACTTCAATTAATGCTAGGTGATGAACGACAGTTTGAGGCTGAAAGAAAAAATTTCATTAAAGAGTTAAAGTTTTATGAAAATAATGATGAATGTCCAACTTGTAAACAAGATATAGAAACAGAACATAAAGAACATATATGTACAGACACTACATCAAATCTTAAAGAAATTGATAAACAATTATCAGAAAGAGGTAAAAGTATACATGAAATCAATGAAAGACTTGAAGAAATAGCTGAAATCAATCAAGAAATAACTAAAATACAAACGGAAATTCAAAAAGAACAAAGTCATATTACGGCAGGTCAGAAGTATAGATCAAAGTTAGAAAAAGAATTAAAAGATTTAGAAGCTCAAGAACATACTAAAGATGATAAAGAAAAACTTGAGAGATATAGAAAGGCTTATAGTCAGTTAGAAGGAATGCAAGAAACATTAGTTGATAAAAGACATTATTACGATTTAGCAGAGATACTTTTAAGAGACAGTGGAATAAAAACTAAAATAATTCGACAATATTTACCAATCATGAATAAGTTAATTAATAAATATTTAGCGAGTATGGAGTTTTTTGTTCAGTTTGAACTTGATGAAGAATTTAACGAACAAATTAAATCTAGATATAGAGATCAATTTACTTATTCATCTTTTAGTGAAGGTGAAAAAATGAGAATTGATTTAGCATTACTCTTTACATGGAGAGCAATTGCTAAGTTAAAGAATTCAGTAAATACAAATCTTTTAATATTAGATGAAGTGTTTGATAGCTCTCTTGATGAAGGCGGAACTGATGAATTCTTAAAGATACTAAATACTCTAGGAAATGATACTAACACCTTTATCATAAGTCATAAAGGTGACAGCATGAATGAGAAGTTTAGAAATGTAATTGAGTTTGAGAAAGCACAGAATTTTTCAAGAGTGGTGTGAAATGAGAGATAGGATAAGTGAAAACTTTCTGGATACAGGTATGGGAATTTGCGTGTGAGAATCCAGCATTAGCAGCAATGCTATTTCTGGCAGGTTATTTAATCGGTTTGGTAATAATATAAAATTATGTTAATTAAAGAAGTGAAAAAGTTACGAGAAAAAGTAACCGAAGATTGGTCATTCGAAAATCCCGAAATAGATTCTAAGGAGTTCGCAAAAGAACTCATAGAGGAGATGTGGTCAAATTCTGGTATTGGTATTTCAGCAAATCAGCTAGGTTATAAATATAGGGTGTTTGCAATGAGGGGAGATACAAAGGCAGAAAGTCAAATTTGTTTCAATCCAAAAATAAAAACCTTTTCAGATAATATGAATACAATGGAAGAAGGTTGTTTATCATTGCCTGATGTTTACGCTAAAGTTGTTAGACCCGCAGAAGTGGCTATATCTTACTACAATCAATTTGGTAGAGAAGAAGGCCAACTAGCTACAGGGTTGACAGCAAGAGTATTCCAACACGAATTGGACCATTTAGATGGAATATTATTTATAGATAGGATAGGTGAACTATCTAGAACAAGAGCTTTTGAGAAAGCTAGAAAAATAGGGAAGGCTAGAAGTCGTGGAAAAGATTGGTATGTTCAGAAGAACAGTAAATTCGCTCTATAACAAAGATATTAGTGGTGTTATTAATGGCATCATTTGTGTAATTTTTATAGTAGCGTTTTTAAGTGTGGTGAATGCAACATTAACGCAGTGAAATTACATTTCGAATTAATTAGAAGTAACAATTCACATCTATCAGAAACAATAAAGCTATATAATAATATAGTTCCTGACATTTTATGCACTGAATTGATAGACTGGTTTGAAGAAAGTAAAACAGTTAGAGTAGAAGATCATAGAAAAGAATCTACTGAACTTCAATTAATTGGTGATCCTCGTCCAGAAGCAGAACAATATAGACAATTACTTTTTGAATATCTCTATCCGTTAGGAGAAAGATATGAAAAAGATATGTATAAGTTATGTCATAAAGATTATAAACCACAAGATATACCTCTATCTGTTGCTTTTAAGACGGGTTTTAAGTCCTTACAGATACAGAAATACTCTAGTAATGATAAAGGGTACCCTGCAGTTCATATAGAATCTGGTCCAGACCATATCCACAAATATCTTGCTGTAATCTTATATTTAAATACAATTATTGATAGTGGTGAAACAGTATTCCCAATGGGTGGCACAGCCATAGAACCTGAAATAGGTTCAGCAGCAATATTTCCAACAGGAATTCCTTATTATCATTGTGGAAATCCATCAAAATCAGACAAATATATCTTAACTTCTTGGTTTGAGTTTATGTAAATAAACTTGAAACCGCAGGTACACTTTTGTTATACTATGTACATAATGAAAAAAAGTGAGATTTCAATTCAAAATTCAAATAAAGATATTCTAGCCAAATTAATGGCAACAGAGAATATTACAGTTCTTCATAAAAAAGTCCCCACAGCATATTTTGATGTCAAAAATAGAACATTAGTTTGTCCTATGTTGAAAGATGATATGTCTAGTGAAATGTATGATTTATTCATGGGACACGAAGTTGGACATGCATTAAAAACTCCAATGGAAGGATGGCACGATTCAGTATGTGAATTAGGACCAATTTTCAAAGGCTATTTAAATGTAATAGAAGATGTTAGAATTGAAAAAGAAATCAAAGCAAAATATCCTGGTTTAAGAAGGTCTTTTTATCAAGGATATAAAGAATTAAATGAAGATGATTTCTTTGGTCTTTCAGATACAGACATTAACGAATTAAATTTAATAGACAAAATAAACATTTATTATAAAGTTGGAGCTTTCGCACAAGTTAGATTTACTAATGAAGAAAAAGTCTATCTTAAAAGATGTGATAATTTAAAAACTTTTGAAGAAGTCTTGGCATTAGCTAAAGAACTTTTTGAAAAACAAAAAGCAGAAAACAAAGACAAAATGAAGTCAATGACTCAAGATGAACTTCAAGAGTTGATGGACGATTTAGGAATTAAACCAGAAGCAAATCCAGAAGGAAGTACAGAAGTTCCTGGTGAAGAAGAAGAAGAAGGACAACAAGAAGGAACTCAAGGAACTCCTTCAGAAGAAGAATCAGAAGAAGATCCAGATGGAGACAATACTGATTCTTACGGATCACCTATTGATCCAGATAAAGATTCATCAGACAAAGATTCAGACAAACCAGAAGATGGTGGTAAAGATGGTGGTAAAGAAGGTGGTAAATCTCCAGAAGAACAATTAGAAGATGAATTAAATAAATCTAAAACTGACGAAGAATTTAGAGCAAATGAAGGTGATTTACTTGCTAACAAATATGAACATAGAGAGCCAAGCTATTATGAATTAAAAACTAAAATCAAATACAATAATTTTATAATTCCTTGGAAAGAAATTGACAAAGAAATTTCAAATAAAGATTTAAATAGAACAAACATTCACAAATACACTAAAAACTTTATTGATAGCAATAAAAAAGTTATCAGTTATATGGTTAAAGAATTTGAAATGAAAAAAGCCGCGGCTGATTACAAAAGAAGTATGTCAGCTAAAACAGGTGAAATCAACATGAGTAAACTTCATCAATATTTATTAAAAGATGATATCTTCAATAGAATACAAGTTGTTCCAGATGGAAAAAATCATGGAATAGTAATGATACTTGACTGGTCTGGATCCATGAGTGGTTCAGTTAAACCAACATTAGAACAAGCAGCATTACTTTCAATGTTTGCAAGAAGATTACAAATACCTTTTAGACTTTATGCTTTTTCTGATACTTATAGAACAGAAGCAGATATCACATTTACTAAAAAGAATAGTGAAAAAAGAGGCAAATATGAGTATGATAGCAAAGAATACCAAGAGTATTTACAAAATGAAAACGATTACAAATTCAATAAAACTTTTGGAGAAAATCCTTTTAATGAAGATGATAACGAATGGAGTTTATCAAATTTGAAACTTCTTGAAATCTTTAATGAAAAAATGAGTAATTCAGAATTCATAAGAAGCATGGAAAATTGGTTTGAATTAGGATTTCATAATGATTATTATTCTTATTACTCTAATGATAGAAATTCATTAAATTTTGATACAGATTTTTACCCTCCTCATAATCTACAGTTGTCAGGAACTCCATTAGATCATTCAATAGTTTTAATGAGAGATTATTTACAAGATTTTCAAAGAGATTATGGATTAGACATTACTACTTTTATAACATTAACTGATGGTGAAAGTCATGGTGTTTTTCATGGTGGTAATACTCATTTAGTTGATAGAAGATATAACAAAGTCCATAAATTGAGAGGTAATAAAACAAGAGGCCTTTTAAGATGGTTAAAAGAAACAGCAAATGTTAGAACAATAGGGTTCTACTTATCAAAAGCGAAAGGTCAACAATTTTATTATGATGCTGAAAGATTTTCTGGAATTGATTTATACTCCTTTGATGATGAAGCAATAGAGAAGAAAAAAGAATTTACAAAATTAGCAACAACTTTTGAAGATGAAAAAGGTAATTATGATTTATCAATAGTTATTAATCAAAAGAAATTAGAACTTAATTATGATGAAGATGAACTTCAAGTAGAAGTTGGAGCTAATAAAGGAGCACTAAAGAGAGCTTTAGTGAAAGCAGGAAATAACAAAATGCATCAGAGAGTGATACTTAATAAGTTCGTTTCACAAATGGCGGTATGAATAAAAAACTTGAAACCGCAGGTACACTTTTGTTATAATGTATACATAATGAAAAAAAGCGAGAAAAAAATATGATTAAAATTACGGCACAACATGAGAAATTTATAGATGCAGCAGCTGAGGTTTATCCCGGTCAAGCAGAATTTTCAACTTCTCAAATAAGGAATGTCCAATCTGAAACAGGTTGTCCATTTCCATCTTGGCTAACTAAAAAAGAATTTAGAGTAGGTCATGGTACTTATTCACTTGAAATGGCGGGAGTTGCTGTTCAAAATAATGTAGTGGAATTGCCACTTGGACCAACATCAACAGGAGCAGTCAATGTTCTAATGAATGACATAACAGTTATTCCAGAAGCAGTTAAAGAATATGTCCCATTTGGACATTTTACAGATTTAAAATCAATCTTGATGTCAAGATTGTTCTTTCCAGTTTTTATAACAGGTCTATCAGGAAATGGTAAAACCATGATGGTAGAACAAGTCTGTGCGAAACTCAAAAGAGAATGCTACAGAGTCAATGTTACTATTGAAACTGATGAAGATGATCTAATAGGATCAAACACTTTAGTAGATGGTAATATACAGTTTAGAGAAGGTCCAGTTCTTAAAGCAATGAGAAAAGGAGCAGTTCTTTTAATTGATGAAATTGATTTAGCATCAAACAAAATTATGTGTTTACAATCTATTCTTGAAGGAAAAGGATACTTAAACAAAAAGACAGGTGAGTATGTATCACCTGCAGACGGATTTACAATAATCGCAACAGCGAATACAAAAGGAAAAGGTTCAGATGATGGAAGATTTATCGGAACTAATGTTTTAAATGAAGCTTTCTTGGAAAGGTTCTCAATTACAATGGAGCAAGAGTATCCATCTAATGCAGTCGAAAGAAGAATTCTTACTAAAGAATTTGAAAGATTAGAAGTTATTGATCAAAATGATTTTGTTCTCAACCTAGTAAATTGGGCTGATGTAATCAGAAAATCCTTTTTCGAAGGAGCGATTGATGAATTGATTTCAACAAGAAGATTGGTTCACATAGCACAAGCATTCACAATGTTCAAAGACAAAATGAAAGCGATTGAAATGTGTGTTTCAAGATTTGATACTGAAACAAAAGCAACCTTTTTAGACCTCTACACTAAAGTAGATGCAGAGGCAATTGAATCTCCAACTCTAACTGCGGAAGAAATTGAGTTGATTACTGGAGAAGATGAATTTAAAGATGGTCAAGAACCTGATAATAAAGAGGAGGCCTTCTAAATAGTTACCTCGCGTTTCCCTACTCAAATTCGATTCTAGAAAATGGGTAGGGAAATTTTCATAAAGAGAGGGGTATTTAAAAAGAATAAATAATAAGTATGACACAATATACAGAAAGAGTAGAAAGAGCCAGAAATAAACAAGCAGCTGAGAAATGGGGCAAGGGAGTTAGATATATTCATGGAAATGAAGGAATTATTGAAACGAAATTTAATAATGGAGATATTCAATATGTTGAAAATAAACCTGGTGGTAAAACTACTTGGCATAGAGAGAAACTATCTAAAGAATCATTAATAACAAATTGGCAAAGAGCTCTAGCAGACTTATTTAAATCAGAATGAAATTTTTAAAAACATATCAAACAACAATTATTAGTATAGTATGCCTTACAGGTATATTAGCAGCTGAGAATACTGTAATAATAGGAGCATTAAGTTGTGTACTAGTTTACTTTATATTTAAAAAGATAATAGGATTTTAGAATGACAGTATTTGCACAAGCTAAAGACAATAAAGGTTTGTTCCATTATTTGATGGCAGAAACAGAAGAAGAAGTTTATAATTATTGTGATAATTTTAGGACAGTACCAAAAGGTAGTCAAATGAATTTATTTGAAAAAGAAGGATTAGCAATAGAAAATTGGGCATCTGATATAACCCCTGCAATGGCACAAAGTCATTTTACTTGGGTTGGCACAAGAAGAAACAATCCATTTGTAGTAGCTAAACCTATATATGAATATAAAGATGGAGTGTATGTAGGTTTGAAAGAGTTTAAGGAGAAATTTTAATGGAATTTTTATATAATTTATTTTGGTTTCCATTAAACACATTGTACTTTGCAGTTAATGTAGGGCTATGGGCTTTAATGGGATATATTGCTTATGAAGCAATAAGACAGATGGAAAGATTTAAATAATAGGGGGCTAATTACCTCGGGCAAGGGACAGGAGACAACCTGATACAAAGAGCACAATTTTTATACCTCTTGAAGTATAGACCGAATCTCCATCCCCGCCAGTTTTTTTAGGAGTTAAATATGATATTATATTTAGAAAAACAATTAGAAGATGCTTATGATGTTTATAGAAAAAATCAAATTAAACATGATGCAGCATTTATTAATTTAGAAAATTTTAGAACAATGTTTGAAGAAATAATGGAAGCGGTGGAGAATTTTGAACCAGAGACAATGGAAAGCTCTTAAAGAATCTTTAATTACTGTCGGATCAGGATTATTAATTAATTGGCCGATAAGTATAGTTTTATTATATTTTTTTATTGATGTATTAGGACTATCAACTTTGATGGTTTCAGTTTGGTTGACTTTAGTTTTTACTATCATAGCAGTCTTTAGAGTGTTTATTATTAGAATGTGGTTTACTAAAGATGATTGAAAAAACAGAAAAGGTATTTGAAAGAACACAATATGTTTTTACAACAGATTATACAAATGTATTAATAGCAGATATAAGTATAGTCATTAGTTTATTATTATTAACATTATTCTGGAAAGAACAAAGAACATTAATGTTAGTAGGAGCTTTACTATACGGAGGCTTTACAGCCTTGTGGCATTTCCCACCGGGACTAATGAGTTATTGATATGAAAGCAGATAAACATTTCGGTCCAGCAAAGTGTTGGAAGTGTGGAGTTTATATTGAAGAAGATGTTGAATATATGTTAGTGTTAGATATGATAGGAAGGCCTTCATTCGATGCAGAACAGTTTATTCAACCACTACCAGAATTTTGTATGAATTGTTATGACAGATTAGAAAAAAAATAAGGGGCTGTAGCTCAGTAGGGAGAGCGATTGGTTTGCATCCAGTAGGTCGTAGGTTCGATTCCTATCAGCTCCACCAATTTAGATTATGAATTTTTTAGAAAAAAGAGAAAAGAAATATAATAAGTTAATGACGAAAACAAAAAAGATGTTTATGAAACATCAGCATGATCCTTTTCAAGAATACAGAACAGAACTTAATGAACATTATGAAGGTATTCAAAAAAGATACAAGTTTCCGAATGGATACGGTGCGAGTGTTATATGTCATAAAGGAAGTTATGGTGGCCACCTAGGCCTTTGGGAATTAGCAGTAGAACTACATGGCATTATAGTTTATGATACAGCAATATGTGCAGATGTAATAGGACATTTAAAAACAGAAGAAGTAAACAGAGAATTAAAAGCAATAAAAGAATTATGAAATTTGGACCAGAACATTACAAACCTCTTATCGAGGAGTTGACAATTAAAGAATCAGAAATAAATGGTTTGGGATTGCATGCAACAGATAATATAAAAGCTGGTATTTTTCTTGGAGTAACTCATGTATGGGAAACAAAAAGATGGGATTGGATAAGAACACCTCTTGGTGGTTTTATAAATCATTCAGATAATCCTAATTGTTTTATCAATATGAATATCCATTATCATGACGGACAACAAAGAGAGCTATATACAATTAAACCAATCAAAAAGGGTGAGGAGATAACAGTATTCTATACAGTAGGATATGAGGACATGGATGTATGAAGAATAAATTATTAAATTGGATGGATAAAAAAGCTGGTGGTGCAACAGAATCAGAGATTTATCAAAGCAGATGGGTATGGTATCATACAATACTAGCTTTTGAAATATTTTTAACAAACATTTTACTGATTGGGATATTAATAATACTAGCAATTAAATTATGAAGGGTAAAACAAATCCAGTAAAGAAAAATATGGATAAACTTCATAAGCCAAGTACGCATAGAGATAAGTCGAAGTACGATAGAAAATCTGAATCAGAATATATGCAAGACGAATTAGAACCGATCTGGCATCCAACAGAATATGATGAATCAGATGATATTGAAAACACTAAAAAATATGATCCAGCAAATAAAACTTGACAACACAGCAAATGCTGTTATAATAGATATATGACTGAAAAAATAAATTATAAATTTAGTGAAGATGATATTTTAGAAGAGCTTGGAAAATATATATCATCTACTTATAGTCAACACTATAACAAAAACAAATTTCAAGCAACAGAATTTATTATCGACGGAGGGCATGGAGAAGGTTTCTGTATAGGAAACATTTTAAAATATGCTCAGCGTTATGGTAAAAAGAATGGCTGTGATAGAAACGATCTTATGAAAGTTTTACATTATGGCATAATCGCACTTCATGTGCATAACTTAAATAATGAGGAAAGTGAAACCAATGAATATAAGTCCAGAAACTCTTAATATACTAAGAAATTTTTCAACAATAAATTCAGGGTTGACAGTTAAAGAAGGAAACGAACTTAAAACTGTATCAGCCATGAAAAACATCTACGCGCGAGCGGTTGTAACCGAGGATTTTGATAAAGAACATTCAATATATGATTTATCAGAATATCTAGGAGCAGTATCTTTATTTGATACTCCAAACTTTGAATTCAATGCAGAAAAAGTAACTGTTTCAGAAGGCACCAATACAGTTCAGTATTATTATGCTGATCCACAAATGGTAATATCTCCACAAAAAGATATTAACATGCCTGAACCTGAAATTAGTTTTGATATTGATGAAGGTGTTTTAGATTCATTACTCAAAGCATCATCTGTTTTATCATTGCCAGACATGGTATTGTCTAGTGATGGAACAACAGTTGTTCTAACTGTTAAAGATAAAAAGAATTCAACTTCTAATGTCTTTAGTAAAACAGTAGCTCAAGGTAATGGCTCTACTTACGAAATGTTTCTTAGAATGGAAAATGTCAAAGTGATACCAGGTGATTATACAGTATTTGTATCATCAAAAGGTATAGCTCAGTTTACAAACAGGAAACAATCAATAGAATACTTCATAGCATTAGAACCAGATTCAAATTATAATGAGTCTTAATAATGAGAGAAGAATTTCTATGGGTTGAAAAATACAGACCTAGAAATATCTCAACTTGTGTTCTGCCTACAGAAACGAAAAAGATATTTGTAGATTTTGTAAACAATAACGAAATCCCCAATCTACTATTATGTGGCACTGCTGGTGTTGGTAAAACAACTGTAGCTAGAGCCTTATGCAATGAATTAGGAGCAGACTTTATACTTATCAATGGTTCAGAAGAACGAAACATTGATACTTTAAGAGTTAAGATAAAACAGTTTGCTTCTACGGTATCGCTATCAACAGATGGTGGACCAAAGATAGTTATTTTAGATGAAGCGGATTATCTTAATCCTCAATCAACACAACCCGCACTTAGAGGATTCATAGAAGAATTTTCAAAGAACTGTAGGTTTATTTTTACTTGTAATTATAAAAACAGAATTATACAACCACTGCATTCAAGATGTAGTGTTATTGATTTCACGATTGAAGTTGGTCAAAAACCACAGATCGCGAATCAAATATTTCAGAGAATCCTGCAAATACTTACTGATGAAAATGTAGATTATAATGAAAAGGTAGTTGTAGAAGTAATTAATAAGTTTTTCCCCGATTTCCGAAGAATGTTGAATGAGATACAAAAGTACTCAGCTTCAGGAAAAATTGACAGCGGGATTCTCGCCAATTTAGATGATGAAAGTTTAAATGAATTGTTAGGCTTTGTCAAAGGAAAAGAATTTTCTAAAATGAGAAAATGGGTCGGCTTGAATATTCATAATGATCCACAAGCTATTTACAGAAAGATATACGATAGTTTTTTTACAAAAATGGAAAACAATAGTGTTCCACAAGCTATTATTATCTTATCTGATTATACATATAAGTCAGCCTTTGTAGCTGACCAAGAGTTAAACATGGTAGCATGTTTAACAGAATTAATGATGGAGTGTAAAATTAAATGATATATCAATCAACAAAATATTTTAAAGAGATAGGGCCATGTGCTTATCGTAATCATAAGTCTGATACAGACTGTTATCTACTACATGGCTATTGTAGATCATTTAGATTTGTATTCGGGTGTAATAATTTGGATAGACAAGGATTTGTAGTTGACTTTGGTGGACTGAAAGATGTTAAAAGACAATTACAAGAATGGTTTGATCATACAGTCATTCTTCAATCTGATGATCCTTTAATTTCTACATTTAGACAATTAGATGAACAAGGCCAATGTAAATTACAAACATTTCCGTTAATCAGTAGTGAAGGTTTAGCTGAATGGGTTGGAGAATATGTTGATTCAATTCTTAAAGAAAAATATAAAGGCAGATGTTGGGTTATTAGTAGTGAACATATAGAAGCAGAAAAGAATAGTGCTATATATTATCCACAAGATAATCCAGATAGACTTGATTTTGAAACATTAGTTGAAGTCAATAAAGAAATTTTAAGAGGAGATTTACCTCTATAATGTTATATTCAGAAATATTTAGAAGCATACAGGGAGAAGGTATTTACACAGGAGTGCCAACTGTATGGTTAAGAATGTTTGGGTGTAATCTTGAGTGTAATGGATTTGGACAAAAGGATCCTACCGATCCGGCTTCTTATGTATTACCTTATCAAGAAATAGATTTAACTGATATTACAGTACCAGAAGAATTGCCTGTGTTTTCTTATGGTTGTGATTCATCTTATTCTTGGTCAAAGAAGTTTAAGAAACTTCAAAGAAAGGGTACACCAGAAGAAGTAGCTAAAGAATTATATGATATGATGTACGATAGTAAAACTCATATAGCTTTTACAGGTGGTGAGCCGATGATGAAGGCGGCACAAAAGAATATTATAAAAGTTATTCACGAAATAAAAAAATTATTTAAGGCTGAGAATGAATGGAATTATTATGGACCTAAATATAATAATGTGATTACAAACATTACTTTTGAAACAAATGGGACAAGACCAATTGAAAAAGATATGTGGAATCTTATTATGGCAGATAGTTGTACCCAAGAAACAGAATATTTCTTTTCAGTAAGTCCAAAGATATTTTCTACAAGTGGAGAGAAAGATAGAATATGTCCTGACATTGTAAAAGGATATCAAGATGCTTGTGGTATGTTTGACCAATACCAAGGCTCTAAAGACCCACAAGGTCAATTAAAATTTGTATGTAATGGAACAGATCAATCTTGGGACGAAATAGAAGATGCAGTAGCATCATTCAGACATTCAGGAGTTCTTTATCCGATTTGGATAATGCCAGTAGGTGCTACAGAAGAAAGTCAAAATAAAGATCATGTATCAAGAATAGCAGAACAAACAATGGATAGAGGATATAATGTAGCAGCAAGAGTTCATTGTTATATTTGGGGAAATCAGATAGGAACATAACATGGCAGAAATGATAACAAAAGGTAAAGAGAAAAACAAAAATAAAACAGTTCTTTTATATAGTGGTGGAATGGATAGTTTAATAATAGATTATTTACTTAAACCAGATATATTATTAAATATCAGTATGAATTCAGTTTATGATGCTAGAGAAAGAGAATCATTTCCAGATAAAGAAATAGTTTTTCTTGATAATGTCATTGATTTGGGTTTATATGAAAGGGACGATGCGATCATTCCAAATAGAAATGCACATCTTGTATTATTAGCTTCTCATTATGGAGAAACTATTTGGTTGGGTTCTGTTTATGGAGATAGATCATTTGATAAAGATGAAGCCTTTTACGGCCATATGACTACATTATTAGACCATATGTGGTCAGAACAACATTGGACAGAAGAAAGAAAATTTGATATTAGTTCTCCATTTAAAGATAAAACAAAAACACAACTTGTATTTGAATTTCTTGAAATGGACGGAACAGAAGAAGCTTTATTAACATCATATTCTTGTTATGAAGGTGATCAAAAACATTGTGGTCATTGTAAAGCCTGTTTTAGAAAATGGGTAGCATTAGAGAATAATGGAATTATAACGAGTGATGGTTATTTTAAAGAAAATCCATGGGACGCTCCTTGGTTAGATGAAGTATTACTTCAAATATTCAATGGTGGTTATCGTGGTAGAGAAGATAAAGATATTGTTGCTGCTTTAGAGAAAACAGAAAAATATTCTCTTGTAGACCAATATCGTGAACAAGCAAATCATTTATTAAGAATGAAGGAATATAAATTATGAAAACGGATAGACAATTAGGATTAAAGGTAAGAGATTATCTTATTGCAAATGGAGTAGAAACTCCTGTTGATGAAAATAAATTAAGTAGAGATGAAAAGGTAGAATTGATTGATGCTAGTATGCATACAATTATTCAAGTTTTAGGACTTGATACTCAAGATGATTCAATTAGTGGAACAGCTGATAGAGTAGCTAAAATGTGGGTAGATGAATTATGTTATGGTTTAGACTATAATAATTTCCCCAAATGTACACTTTTTGATAATAAAATGGGATTTGATTCAATGGTTATTCAAAGAGATATTACTTTCCATTCAATGTGTGAACATCATTTTCAAAATATTTCTGGAATGGCTCAAGTAGCTTATATTCCAAATGGTAAAGTTGTTGGATTATCTAAATTAAATAGAATTGTAAACTTCTTTGCTAGAAGGCCACAAGTTCAAGAAAGATTAAACGAACAAATATTTTATGCATTAGAGTATGTTTTAGGAACATCTGATGTAGCTGTGTTATTAGAAGCAGACCATTATTGTGTTAAAGCACGAGGTTGCAATGATCAGAATTCAAGTATGACAACATCAAGACTTGGTGCTGGCTTTTTTGATGATGGTAAATTAAGAAATGAGTTTATGCAATTAGCTGTGAGGAAGTAAAGTATGAAATTTGAATATGTAATATCAGGTTTAACAATGGGAATAGATGATCTCTATTATAATCCAAAAGTTGCCGCACCATATATTCATCACATGAATCAAAAGATTATAGACATGAATGAAAAATATGATAATCAAAATATGTCTATCCTTTTTAATGCTCATACTGAAAGAAAACATGGTGTAACTATGAACGATACTATGAATCATTCATGGCATAGAATCTTTGCTGACTCTGGTGGATTACAATTATCCAGAATGAAAAGTGGAATTACTCCAGAAGTAAAAGATAAGATTTACCATCATCAAGCTAAGTATTGTGATGTAGCTATGATCTTTGATGAAATTCCTATTGAATTTGATATGTCAATGACAGGTGGTAATTCTATGAAAGCTGATATTACAGGTAGAAGATTTGTCAGAGAAGATTTAGAAAAGACAGCTATAGCTACTAGAGATAATGTTAAAAGACAAATAGAAGTTTTTAAGAAAGAAGGTTCTAGAGCTAAGATTATGTTAATTTCACAAGGTCAAGATGTTGACTCTTGGAGAAAATATATCGAAGTAATCTGTGCTGGTTTAGATGATGAAGAAATAGAAACAATGTGTACAGGAATTTCTCTTGGTTCACAATGTAATGGTAATCACTTTGCTCATAGAATGGAAATGATTTATGCAGCAAGAGAGTATCAAGTACCAGATTCATTAAGAAAGAACATACATTTACTAGGCGTAGGCAATCCAAATGCTCTCATGCCGTTCATAATCAGTCCTAGGTACTTTGATTTCATAGATAACTTGTCTTATGATTCTAGTTCACATGCTTCATCTTGGTTTTTTTCAAGATATAGAGATAAGAATTATAATCAAATTACATTAGAAGCTCCGTTTAGATCAAAGAAATTATTATCGGATATTGTTGATAATGATTTAAGACCTGTAATAAATGATATTTTAAATGATCATTCAGAAGCTTTCGCTGAGTTTGGTGTAACGGATCCAGATTTTATTATTAATGAATCTACTAAATGGTCAGTTCATAATAAAGAAAAAGAAAGAAAATTTATTAGACCTGGTGGAGAAAATGCTTATAGATTATTAGTTTGGTATTGGGTTACAAATACAGTTCAACATTTCATGGACGAATTAAATAGAAGAACAATTAAACCACATGATGAAACTGGTTTATCTAGTATCAATAATTATGAAGAATTTACAAAATATTGGTTGCCAAGACAAAGAGCTCCACAAAAAGTAAGAGAGTATTGGCCGAGTAGGTTAGATGTATAGAAAAGACGATAAAATTTATTATGATTGGATTGATTATCAACATGATATGAAAGAAGTTATTAGATTAGAATTTGATCATGTAGTTGGAATATATAGAGGTAGTGTAGGAATGGCTGCCCATGTATCAAATGTGTTTGAAGTACCTATGTCTATTGTAGGTTTACAGTCTAGAGATGGAGCAGATAAAATGCCATATCCAATATATAATATATTAAGTGAAGATACAAAAAGAATTTTAATTGTAGATGATATTTACGATACAGGTTTCACTATGAATAAAGTAATTAAATTAGTCAAGTATTGGCAACCAAAAAGTGAAGTATTTGGTTTTTGTCTTTTCGGAAAAGACAATGATGTTAATGTTTCTTGTGCTAATATACATGATGGTTCCTGGATAGTTTTTCCTTGGGAGACATTAAATGAATCCGTTTGATTTTGTAAAATCAATAACATATACTAAAGAAGATATAATAAATGACTTGAATGAGTCAGAGTATGAATCTTATTTGATTAATCGTGCTCTGTCTTATCATCAAGATTGCCTTTTATATGCTAATGAAATGAATCGAAGATTTGAGCTTTCCAATCGTTTACAATATCATTATTTACTAAATACAATTAGAAAACGAAAAAGGTTTGCCAAATGGATTAAACCTGAAAAGATTGACGATTTGAATATCGTTATGGAATACTACAAAGTATCACGAGCAAAAGCAGAAGAATATTTAAATATTTTATCAGAAAACAACATCGCGGTACTGAGGAAAAAAATGAATAAAGGTGGAGTGAAATGAGTTATGACATAGATAATATGTTAGAAATCTCTTTCAAAGAAAATGATGACTTTCTAAAGATTAGAGAGACATTAACAAGAATAGGAGTAGCGTCTAGAAAAGACAAAACGCTTTATCAATCTTGTCATATTCTTCACAAAAGAGGTAGATACTATCTGGTTCATTTTAAAGAATTATTTGCATTAGACGGAAAAGAATCATCAATAACAGAAAACGATATAGCTAGAAGAAACGCAATATCCAGATTATTAGAAGAATGGGAATTACTTTCCATTGTCAATGCATCACAAGCCCAAGAGCCTTTAGCCCCAATGAGTCAGATTAAAGTTCTACCACACAAAGAAAAAGATGAGTGGAACCTAGTCGCTAAGTACAACATTGGGAACGCTAAATGATAGAATATTTACACGAATCACAACGCAGAGTATTAATGGCGAAGTTCGCCAAGTATGCGTATTTTGATCACCAAGAAGCCAAACAAGTAGCAAAATCTCTAAAGTTCAATAAAACAGAATTTTATGATATAGATGGAGCACAGACTTATCTATTTTATAATGCAAATGATTTAATCATATCTTGCCGTGGAACTCAACCCGGAGAAATGAATGATATTATGGCAGATTTAGAAGTATTTAAATCTGATTCAGTTACAGGTACAAAAATACATCAAGGATTTAAAGAAGAAGTTGACAAAGTTTATGATGTAATTGAAGGTAGAGTTGAAAGACTAGCCGGACATAAAATTTGGGTTACAGGACATTCATTGGGTGGTGCAATGGCCACTATACTAGCACAGAGATTAGAATTTGCTGGTGGACATGATGTTGATACATTATACACTTTTGGTTCACCTAGAGCTGGTGGTCCTAAATTTAGAGCATGGTGTGATAAACATTTAAAACATCAAAGATTTGTTAATAATAATGATGTTGTTCCGTGTGTACCCACATTTTTTAGATGGAGACATTCAGGTAATTGTCATTATATTAAATCAACAGGCGAAGTAACCAATCTTGGTAGGTGGAGTTCAGAAAGAATTAGAGATAAAGGGTTATCTTTAATAAAAACTATATTTAAAGGTAGATTAGATTTAATATCAGATCATAATATAGATGATTACATTTTTCATTTAGAGGCAGCTTCTATTGATAATAAATTTGAGTATGAATAGATACATAAATACTACTTATGTATTGGTTTTTAATAAGAAGTATTTTATCAGCTGTTTTAGGTAGTCAGTTTTACAAATGGTATGCAAGTACTAAAATAGGAATATATTTTCAAAATCGTATTGATCAGTTCATGGAATATATTTCTCAAAAGTACGATATTGAGATTATAAAAAAACAATCAAAATTTGAACAAGATTATCCTTTAATGATGAAAAGAATTGAAAAACTTGAGAAATGGTCGCACCCAGACCGAGAAAAAGAATTTAAAAAGGTAATTAAAAAAATTGAAAAGAGATTAGATAATGGATAAGTTTAAATCATTTTTAGAAGAACAGAAAGGTGAAAAGTATAAAATCTTAGTAATTTCATCTAAACCAAAAGAAAGTGAAATGTTTCATACAGCAACCCGATTTGCTGATGAAGGAAAGGCCTTAGGACATGAAGTTTATATTGTACAAGTAGAAAATGCTTATATAAGATTTGAAGATGGTGCATATTATGTTCATAATGCAGGTGATAAAAAAGGATTTGAAATAAGTGCTAACGATACAGTAGCATTTGTTCGTGGTTCAGTTAGATTAAAAAAGAGTTGGTTAGATATACTTTCTCAATTAGAAAAGGTTGGAGTATGTATGGTCAACAGTAGGGAAACTGTTGAATTGACTTCTGACAAATATAGAACTTATTTAAAATTAATGGATTTTGGATTGACACAACCCAAGACAGTTCTTATACCAAATAAAGATGGTGTAAAAGAAGCTCTAGAAGCATTAGATAGTGAATTTCCAATTATAATGAAAACCTTAGAAGGGTCAAAAGGTATTGGAGTTTTATTTGTTGAATCAGAAAGATCATTAACATCTTTAGTACAATTGCTTTTTAATCAAGATGAAGAATCAGATTTATTAATTCAAGAATTTAAAAAAACAGAATATGATGTTCGCGTGATAGTATTAGGCGGCAAAGTAATAGCAGCTATGGAAAGAGGAGTTGTTAAAGGAGATTTCCGTTCAAATGTATCTCAAGGTGCTGAAGTTAAAGGATTTGATTTAACAGAATTAGAAATTGAACAAAGTTTATTAGCATCTAAAGCAGTAGATGGTGCATGGGCAGCTGTAGATTTTATACCTTCAGAAGATAGAGAAAAAGAACCACCTTATATTTTAGAAGTTAATCATTCACCTGGAACAGCTGGTGTTGAAAAAGCTACTAAAATGAATATAGTAAAATCAGTTGTTGAATATTATGCTGATCCAAAGAATAGATATTCTGTACCGACACAATGTGGATATTATGAAACTTTAGATATTAAACCTTTTGGACCTTTAGTAGCTAAGTTTGACACAGGTAATTCAGTACACAATGTTTTACATGCAGAAGATGTCAAAGTATCAGGTAAAAAGATTAGTTTTAAATTAAATGGTAAAAGAATTTCAACAAAATTACAAGGAACATATACTTCTATAACAGGTGGTGGAGAAGATGAAAGATATATTGTTAAATTAGATTGTAATTTTGGAGGCACAGATTATCCAGATATAGAATTCGGATTAGATGATCGGAGTAGAATGGGAACTGATGTACTACTTGACCGAGACATAATGACTAGATTTAATGTAGTTGTAAACCCCAACAGAAAATATGTAATTACAACTAAATTTGTTATAAATAAAGATACTTAATCAGTAAAATAGAGGGAGAAAACTATGATAGATTGGATTAAGGCCAGATTGGCCGAGAGAACATCATGGGATGGCGCCACAATCATTGGTATGAGTTTATTAGTATTGTGCGCAGCACCTATACTTAAACTTTTAGCATGGCCAGCATTAGTGTATGGCTTGTGGACATTATATAAAGAAGAATAGATTTATTTCTGTTTTTCACTAAAAAGGCTTGTTTTGACAAGCCTTTTTTTATAAATACTTACTGGACATAATCTATTATCACAGGGGAAAAGAATAAATGAAAAAGATAGGCATAATCGGTATGTTTCTATTAATGACAAGTTTTGGTTCTAACATTGTACTAGCTGATGGACCAGATCAGACTGGAACAGGTTGTGCTAATGGTACTGAATTTTGTGAAAACAATAATCAGACAACAACTAGTACTAGCACCAATACAAACACCAACGCGAATACTAACACAAACACCAGCACCAATACTAACACCAATACGAGCACTGCAACAAATACCAATAATAATACTAGCACCAATGCTAATACAAACACTAATACTAGCACCAACACTAATACTAGCACCAATACAAACGCGAATACTAATGTTAATACTAACACTAATAGCAATACTAATGCAAACACTAATGTAAATACCAATACTAGCACTGCAACAAATACCAATGCTAATACAAATACAAACAGTAATACAAATGCTACAACTTATACTGGAAGCTCAACAAATACCAATGCTAATACAAATGCGAATACTAATGTAAATACTAGCACAAGCAATAATGTAAATACCAATGTAAATACAAATAATAGTACCAGTAATAATACTAGCAATAACACAAATACTAATACTAATAACAGCACCAACAATAATACTAACACTAATAATTCTACAGTAAATAGTACAGCTAGCAATACAAATGTAAATACAAATAATAGCACAGTAGATCAAACAGTTAATAGTACTAGCACAAGTAATAATACTAATAATAGCACCTCTGACAGCACATCTAACAATACAAATAATAATAATAATACAAGTACAAGCACATCAGATAGTAATGTAACCACAAATAATAAGAACGAAAATACTAATAAAAACGAGAACATTAATAAGAATGAAACCAATCAAACAATTAAACAAGAGATTACAACAAAAGCTCCACCCGCGAGTGCAATTGCACCTTCAATCGGGAGTTCTTATTCTCAGGACTTGTGTACCACAGGTATATCCGGTGCTTTTCAAGGTCAAGTCTTTGGTTTATCAGGTGGTAAATCTGTAAGAGATATGAATTGTGAAAGGATTAAACTTTCTAAAACAGTTTATGATATGGGTATGAAGGTAGCTGCTGTATCTTTAATGTGTCAAGACGAAAGAGTATTCCAAGCAATGGAAATGGCTGGAACTCCATGTCCTTATATGGGTAAGATTGGAAGCGAAGCAGCTGAAGCATGGGAAGAAAATTCAACAGACAGACCAGATGCTAAAGACTATGCTGATAAAAAGAAACCGACACGGAAAGAAAAGAAAGCCGAAAAGAAAAGATTAAAACAAGTGGCTGCCGACAAGAAGGCTGAAGAAAAAAGAATAGCGGCCGCAATCAAAGCTTCCGAAGATAAAATGAATGAAGAACTTGAGAGAAGAAAAGAAAAATTCATTGCACAATGTTCAGCTGAACCTAATCCAACTAGAGATAGAATTAAGAAAGATGTTGTAGGAGCAATTGATTCGATTATAACTCCAAAAACAAAAACAAATGGACAATGTGCTAAAGAATGGGAAAATTTAAATATATAATACTACTAGCAACTTGTCTATTCACGACAAGTGCAATAGCAGATAACAATGTAAACTGCACTAACAGTCAAGATTGTTACAATAGTGGAGTCTACATCTACGAAGGTGGTCAAGACCTTGTAGACCTTTATGGTAATCATATAGCCACATCTTACAATCTTAATTCAAATGACGATAGCTGGTCAAGCCAAGTATCTCTTGGTATGGAATGGAATCGTTGGGGTCAAACTTGGTCTCACGCTAAAATGTCAACCAATGGGTGCGTAAACCTTACAAGTGGTTCAGCCGGTGGGACTTCATCTAACTGTTCAGACTACACACCACAATCCTTACCCTACAGAGATTATACCTTATATCCTTTTTGGACTGATTTAATCAGAGGTAATGCAAATCAAACAGGATACAACAAAGCTTCTAAAATGTTGTTTAAAGACTTTGGTGATTATGTTGTTTTTGGTTGGTATTACATGAAAGAATATAATAGAAATTCAAGTAATAGTTTTGAAGCAATATTATATGAGAATAATTCTTTTGAATACAGATACAGAGAATTAGATATTATTAATCATGATGTTCTTATAGGCGAACAAGGAAAACACTCTACTACTCCAGCAGATACAAAAACATACTTATTTTACAATGACGGACAAAGTGGTTATAATACTTTAGATGCTTACTTAGCAAATTCAGGTTGGCCTGACTTAGAGAATGGTGGTTCACTATACGGTGGAACAGAGGCTCAAATGTGTGAGATAAGTGCATTATATAGTTCATCATGTACAGGATACGCAGCAGCTTACTTAGCACAACAATGTGCTTTAGATTCTTTGTATAATTCAGCATGTTCAGGATATGCAGCAGCTTATCTAGCTGCACAATGTGCTTTAAATACTTTGTATGACGAAGAATGTTCAGGTTATGCAACTGCTTTATTAATATATGAATGTGATGTAGATGTATTTTATTCTACTCAATGTGACGGATATGCTAGTGCATTAGCACAAGAAGAAGCTCTATGGGACGCAATCTATGGATCCACTGATGATACCGATATGTATGGTTATGAAGATGAATATGGATATGATGAATATGGGAATGCTTGGGCCCAAGATGATATGTGGTATGATGAAGAATATGATGAATATTTAGATCCTAATGATCCTTGTTATCAAAATAACTGTGCAGACTTTACAGAAGCAGATTGGTATGCATTAGACATAGACCAGTTTGGTCAAGAACAAGTAGATGAGTGGTATGGACAAGATGTTCAATTTAGTGAAGATGGTTCTCTGGATTATGACCAATATGGAACAACAGAAGAAGAATTTTGGAGTGCTGTTGATGATGGTATGGATCAATATGATATAGAACAGGAACAATATGCAGAAGAAATGGCATATTTAGATCAACTAGTAGAACAAGAAGAATATGCTGAAATGTTTACAGAAGAAGCTGTAGAGTATTTTGTTGAAACTGTTGCGAACATGGAAACTGATGCTGATTGGTATGATTATGAAGTAGAAACTTTTGGTCAAGAACAAGTTGATGAATGGTGGGGTGAAGAGGTATCTTTTAGTGAAGAAGGATTTGTTGAAGAAGCTTATTGGGAAGAAGATTTGTATGCAAATGTTGATGATATTTACATTTTAGAAGAAGCTATTGGTATTGAAATCTTTACAGAAGAAGATTGGTCACCAGAAGAAGTATTAGAAGTTTATGAAGAAGTATTAGAAGATTATGAAAGAGATGCATTAGAAACCCAAGAAGAGGAAGTCTATGAAGAATTTGAAGAAACTTATGAAGAGGAAGAACTTTACATAGAAGAGGATGAAGCCTTTGAAGAACTTATTAATGAGGAAGAATTAGAAGAACTTATTAATGAAGATCGTGAAGAAGAATTTTTTGAAGAATCTCAAGAAGAAGAAAGTTTTGATGAAGAAGGCAATGATAGTAATGACACAGGCTCAAATATTCAAAGAGAAAAGAAAAGTACTTTAATGATAGCTCAACAAGAACAACAAACAATACAACAGGCTGTATCT
>Ga0206683_10000390_pt1 | contig 32590 bp, 33 predicted proteins | sample M280m12015metaG_FD_155483 | JGI IMG/M metagenome (GOLD analysis project Ga0206683, IMG submission 155483) | Ammonia-oxidizing marine archaeal communities from Monterey Bay, California, United States - M2 80m 12015 | ecosystem: Environmental > Aquatic > Marine > Intertidal zone | place: USA...
TATCAGAATCCAAAAATAAACCGTCTAGTGGTGCCGGAAAAGCTGTCGCAAAAGTGGTTGGAGGTGCACTGGCTTTAGGGGTGATCTCGTGGGCGGTCGTGCATGTAGCCCGCAGGACCAACCGAACCAAATTTCTTTGATCTAGATGAGAGGGTGGGGCCCCACCAGCTAAGAACTGGTCCCAATCATTTGGCCGTCGTCATCTAGATAAATGGAATTTTTGGGTTCAGCAAATATGGCCTCGACTGCTGGTACGAATTCTGAAAGCGGCATCGAGTCATAGCTGGGATCGAAGGCTGGCTGGTCAAAGTCTTGACAGAATTCGACCGTCAGGTCATAGGCGCGATGACCGAGGAACTGATCTCTCATATCGCGGTCGAGTCCTAGATGATGAAAAAAGTTGTAGCCCTGAAAAATGCCATGTTTCTCAACCATCCAAAGGTGATCTTCTGAGACAAACGGTTTGAGAACCGCTACCGCGATATCTGGATGATTGTAAGAGCCCAGGGTGTCTCCGATGTCATGCAACAACGAGCACACCACGTATTCCTCTGACTTGTTTGCTCGGTACGCGCGAGTGGCAGTTTGGACCGAGTGCTCCAAACGATCGACTGCGAACCCACCACAATCACCATCCAACAGACGTAGATGATCGATTACTCGTCCGGCGACGTCATTGGCGAAAACCCGGTTGTGGGCTGCGATGATTTGCCAGTCCAGAGGAGTTGCCTCGGTCATCGCACCGAATGTCGCGCTTTGCTTCAAAAGATCTTGATTTTCAGTGAGATTCGTCACTATTGCCCCCTCGTGTTTGATGCTCCGTGAATTGTAATTCTTTAGCGACCACAAGGGGGCTTTGGTGACCATTGACTTGACCGCAAAGGCCAATGCCATGACAAAATATTGTTCTGCCCGGTCCTCGATGCTGACCGACCTCGCACCTATTGGCTAAATTGTTGTTTGTTGGGTCAGAGGGGGCATAGCTATGACCGTTCAACGGTTACATCATGTTGCGTATCGGTGCACAGATGCGCGAGAGACAGTCGATTTTTATGAGACGTTTCTGGACCTTGAGCTTGCCACCTCGATTGCCGAAAACGTTGTGCCCTCAACAGGGGAGCGATATCCACACATTCATATTTTCTTGGAGATGGCTGACGGTGGATCCGTAGCCTTTTTTGAGCTCCCTGAGTCAGAGGAAATGACACCCGACCCCAACACTCCGGATTGGGTTCAGCATCTCGCGTTAAAGGTAGAAAATCGAGACGCGCTGAGGAGCTACAAGCAACGTCTTGAAGAGGGCGGCCATTCAGTGCTGGGACCGATCGATCACTCATTTTGTGAGTCAATCTATTTTCATGATCCCAGCGGTCATCGACTAGAGCTCACAACCGATATTGGTAATGAAGAGTTACATCAGAAGCTTCGTTCGTCGGCTCGTCCCATACTTGCCCATTGGGAGCAACATCGAGTGGCCCCCGACGTCGACCCTCTCCACGCAAACGCACGCAACGGTGAAGATTGAAAGCCTCAGAGGTTTTGAGGCTTTAATAAAAAGCGCGACAATTGAAGAACACAAATGAGTGACCAGTTCGAGGGGGAAGAACTGATATGAAATCCGGGCACGCTTTAAACCCTCTTCCGCTGATTGATGTGGCCCCGGTTTTAGCAGGTGCGCCCGGCGCCCTAGCCGACACCGCCAGCGAGGTTCGAGAAGCACTTGAACAGGTCGGATTCTTCTCTATCGTCGGCCACGGGATCGAGTGGACGAACATTGAACGGATGTATGAGTGGGCTACGAACTATCACGCCTTATCAGATGCCAAAAAGTTCGATCATCCGATGAGCGGAACCCAGATGGGATACATGGGGTTCGGCGGAGCGCAACGCGAGAATCGCCCCCACGCATTAAATGCCGCCTTTTTTATGGGACGTCCAGGCTCGGCACGTAACCGCTTTCCAGCGGAGTCCGCCTTACCTGGCTTTAGAGAAGCAGCGGAAAGGTATTACTCACTCTTAGAGGGTCTATGTCTTCGACTGCTCCCTCTGTATGCCGTCGCAGGTGGCATGTCCGCCGATTTTTTCGACAAATATTTCGACCCAGCACTTGCAACGCTGCGCGTAACTCATTACCCACCTATAGAGGCGGGGCCTGATCAGTGGGGAATCGAACCACACAGCGATGCAGGCTTTATGACGTTGTTGCCAACAAACAAGATTGATGGACTGTCAATCGAAGCTGCTGATGGCTGGTTCGGCGTCGCACAAGAAGCTGAATCTTTTGTCGTAAATTCTGGAGACACACTCAGGGCGTGGAGCAACAACCGATTTCTTTCAACAAAGCATCGAGCCCTAAACAGCGGCGAAGACCACCGCTACGCGCTTCCCTTCTTCTTTGACCCCCGTCCCGACACGACTATCGAACCCATGTCAGGCTGCGTTGACGACCAACATCCCCGGGTTTGTGAGAGCTACCGCTATGGAGATTATTTGCGGGCTTTCATGCAGGAGGGCTACGCCCAAACTAAAGAGTCGTAGAACCACTCACCGATCAATGACCCAAAACTCGAGAGAGTCGTCGGGTTCGATGCTGATCAATTTGAGAAGCCGTCGGCAGTGAGTTCTTTAAAATCGGGTTCACTTTGATCGCCGCTAGAACGTGGCGGTGGTAGCTCCATACATTCTGTCTTGTGAACCCTGTCGCAACACGTCGAGCTCCGCTACCAGCGCTTCTCTTCCGGCTTCGGCTTCAGGATCTTCGGGGTAATACGCCAATTCGCTAGCGGGGTCCCCGGCCACGCGGGTCCCTATCAGGTAGCGGGGTTTTGAATAGTCGTAGGGGCGGGCGCGATGCAGAACTCGTCGGTTGTCCCAAAGCAACGTGTCGCCAATGTTCCAGTTGTGACTGTAAACGCGGGACTCGTCGCTCACAACGTGCTCAAGAAGCGACGCAATGAGGCTTCGACTTTCGTCTCGCTCAAGGCCAGGAATCCCGAACGCGTGACGACCAACAAAAAGATTAGGTCGGCCAGTGTCAGGGTGCACCTTCACTAGAGGTCTGAGATAGGCCTCCCCGTGGTAGACGGTGCCATATAGGCCGTTATCGTTGGTGTCGGGAAAGTCTCCTAAATCGTTGGCTTGTGAATAGTTCGTTGAATGAAACGCACTGAGCCCAGAAATGAGATTTTTGGTGTCTTCGTCAAGTTCTTCATATCCAGCGCGCAAATCAGCTAATTCAGTTTGACCGCCCTCTTCCACGACGACCACTGCAGACAGCATCGCAACCTTGCTGGATATCGGTTTATAGGTCGAATCGGTATGCCAGGTTTCGTTTCCGACATTGGTGCGCATCAACTGTGACTGCAAATCGTAGATCTCGCCGAACGTTCCGTCTTTGTGTTTTTTCTGGTTCGCCATGGGCAAACCACCAAATTCCAATTCCCCGAAACGCTCCCCGAACGCAGTACTTTCAGCTTCTGTGAGGTGTTGATCAGGAAAGAGAAGAAAACCTTTCTCCAGGAATGCTTCGACAAGAAGGCCAAATTCGGTCTCACTCAGATTTTTGAGATCAACACCGGTGACCGTTGCGCCGAATGCCTTCTCTGTCATTGGAGTGATCTGAACACTGCTCATCGAATTCCCCTTGGCTCAACAAAGCCTGTCCCTATAACAAGGTTAGTCACATGAAGTTGTTGTCATCTACACACACTCGTAAAGGCGGCTCCGTTATCTGATCCTTGCGCGCTACAAGTTCCGGTTTGTTTGGCTTATCGATACAAGGCGGCGAGTTCGGCAACGGCGAACAGCACCGCACCAGCCGCAAATGGCGCCCTCTTGTACTCTCGCCCCAACGCCGTGTCTTCTAAAGAGCTGACAAGTAGTTAACGTCGCTACGAGCAGGCGAGAGTTACTGGAGCGTTGGTGCCTGCGACAAAGTTGACCTGATCACCTGCTGCAGGGAAATACGTAATAACGGTGCTGCCAGTCATAACGAACTCGCCCGCCCGGAGAGAACGATTCCGACTGTTGAGGTGATTAGCGAGCCACGCAACGGCTTCGAATGGATGTCCCAAAGCATCACCCGTGCGGCCTGAGCCGAGAACCTCTCCGTTGACTTCAAGAACTGTCGGCGTCTCTACTAGATCTAGCTCTTTCCAATTCCCTATTGAGGCGCCGAGGACCACCCCAGCATTCCAAGCGTTCTCGGACACTGAATCAAAAGGATTGAGTGCGTCGTAGTCGGCATCGCGATCTTCAATTAGTTCGAACGCCGGATAACAAGTATCAACTGCGTCGATGACGCTTTCTTTGGTGTGAGGCTGGGCCCCGGGCTCTAAGTCCTTTCCAACGCGAACTGCGATCTCGCACTCAAGACCTAGATGCCTATGAGCGTTTAATGACACTTGCGAAGGCGATTCATCTACGCGACTGCGGAAAATAGCTCCTGATAAAGGATGATCTACACCACAAAACTCTTGCATTGCTTTACTTGTCAAAGCGACTTTCCAACCCACGATTTGCTCACCCCGGCTGAGCATGATGTCGATGAAAGCGTCCTGCACCAGGTAGGCGTTCTCAAGGCTGGCATCCTCGACGGTGTCTGCCATTGAGTAATGCTTTTCTTTTGATTCAAGCTGTCGGATAAAGGCATCCGCGAGTTCGATTTGTTGCTGTTGGTTCACAACGGCCCTCCCCTTTTCAATGATTTTTGCACCGAATGACTGACTTCGCTTCCCTGAGCAAAACTTTGCTAACAGCACCACTTCTCTGAAAGGTGACTTCCAGCTATCCCCTTGCTCTTGACGAGGTACACGTCGATATTGACTTGTGATGTTCGCTGGCCGCTAAAACTGTCTCAGTACAACGCCTCGGCCGCGGCAAGGTCTGCAATTTTATCGCTGCTGTAACCCAGCATCTCGCTCAACACCTCGAAGGTGTGTTCTCCGATTGGCGGCCCACCCCACAACGCTTCGGAGGGAGTTCGACTCATTTGATAGTGGGAACCTTCGATGCAGGTTTCACCCGAGTACGCCTGGGGCACCCACCGAAAATGATTCCTATGAGTGAGTTGAGGGTCGGCCAACGCGTCCTCAGAATCAGCTACAACGTGGGCAGCTATCCCGCGCGATTGCAGCAACTCTTGTAACTCGAACCGATCCTGGGATGCAGCCCACTCTGCAATCGCGGAGTCGTCTAATTGCGTCGACCCAATGAGTTCGCTCAATTCTTCTTGTGCGGCCTCGTCTTGGCAGACGATCGCGACCCATTTGTCATCACCAACCGTGGGGTACACGCCGTGGACCGCGTAGCGATCGCTAATGTTTCCCGATCGCGTGGCTGTTCGACCATTAACCGCCTGATCTAACAGGGCTGGACCAAGTAGATGCAGCGCCGATTCGTGTTGGCTGAGATCGATGTAGGCGCCTTCACCAGTTCTGTTGCGGTGATCGACAGCAGCCAGAAGGGCAGTAGCGGTGAACCGGGGAGCGGTGTAATCGGTGTAGGCAAGAAACGGTCCGGCGGGAGCACGGTCTGGCCATCCTGTGATTTCATAAAACCCGCTAAGAGCTCCAGCTAAGTTGCCGAATCCGGGGTACATGTTCATTGGGCCGGTTTGCCCCATCAGACAACTCGAAAGCATCACAATGTCTGGTTTCCGCTTTTTAATTGACTGGTAATCGAGCCCCCAATTCGCCATCGCTTTGGGTGTGAACGCTTCGATGATGACATCGGCCCATTCAACGAGATCCCAAACGACTGCCATCGCTGCTTCATTGGAAAGATCAAGGCTTAATAGGTATTTGCCGGCGTTAGCGGAGTGATATTGCGCCGTGTTGTCGGGGTGAGTTTCGTCGTTAACGAATGGTCCGGCATTACGGATCACATCCATCCGCCCTTCGGATTCGATTCTGACAACGGTGGCGCCGTGATCCGCAAGACTTCGGGTTGCCATGGGCGCGGCGATAGCCCAGGTGAAATCAAGAACCTTGAGACCTTCTAGTGGTCGACGAGTGGGCGCGGGTTCGACTGGGGGAGGAGCAACGGGTTGTCTTTCAAGGTTCCCGATCACTTCGTCTGTGTGTTGCCCGAGCTGTGAAGGTGGCCCAAGATAGGTGAGCGGCACAGTGGATTTAGCGAACCGTCCGGGGAAAACGCATCCGACTTCAGGCACGTCTTCGAAGAACTCTCGCGCCCCAAGATGTTCTGACTCGACAATATCTTTTGTCGTTGCGATTGGAGCAATGAGCAACCGACGTTCTTCGTTGCCCGCCATGAGTTCGGCTTTTGTTTTGGTAGCAGAAAAAGCAGCGATTGAGTCTTGGGCCCGATTCAGACCTTCAGGGTCGGCTTGACCCGTGTAAATCAGCGTGAAGAAATCAATCCAGTTCTGATCTCGGGTTGCCTCGTCGCAGAAACCTTCGTCAAACACCCACTCCATGAGCCGCTGGCTGTAGGGACCAATCATTTCCCCAAACATGAAATTGATCGACACATAACCATCGGATGCCGGGTACACCGTCCGGAGAACGTATTCACCAGCTTTGATTCCCCCGCCTGCGCGCGCCACACGGGGAGCACCGACCGCTGTGGTCATCAGCATGGTTTGGGTGCATTGAGTGACGGCCTGTTGTGCTGAGACATCTATGTGTTGCCCCCAACCGGATTTGCTTCGCTCAACTAGAGCGATTGTCGTCGCTTCAGCCGCCTCCAATGCCCCGTGTAGCCATCCCTGAGGGACGGCCCCTACCTGCAATGGCGCCCGATCAGGGTCACCGGTGAGTCCTAACTGACCGCCGCTTGCTAGCAGCGTCAAATCTGTAGCGAGCCAATCGCTTTTGGGTCCCGTAGAACCAAAAGCGGAAAGAGTAATTGTTATTAACGAAGGGTTCTCTGCTCGTAACGCGGCCAAGTCGAGATTCTTGAACACCCCGCAATCGACAATGACATCAGCTGTTCGGGCGAGGCGTTGGATATCTGACACGTCACCCGTGACAGATTTTTTGCCACGGTTCCAGGCCCAATGAGTTAAAGACGAATGGATGCTTGGCTCGTCGTTCGCAAAAGGCCCGACGTGCCGAGAATGACTTCCATCGACCGGCTCAACCGCGATGACTTCAGCTCCGAGTTGAGCCAGTAAAAGCCCGGTCAGGTTGGCTCGTTCATCGGTGAGGTCAAGAATTCTGTAGGGAGAAAGCATCGACGACATTGTGCACCGTCAATGAGGGAAGTGTCCCGAAATTCTGAAACGTTATTGTCCTCGGACACGATTTTTTGCGACTTAGTGGTAGATCTGTCGTTGGAGGTCAATGCAGATGGACCCTGACGACAACAGATTGGACATGCTGAGAGAGTCCATACGGCTGACGGAAGAAATCCTTAACGGACTCGTTCGCTCTGGAACTGAGCAGTCCCAAACTGAAACAGAGTCCGGTGTAGCAGCTCGCCTCACCCATGGTCGCGATTGGAGACTTCGTTACCTCAACCACCTCGAGAAAGGTGGACAACTCTTGAACCTCGGAGATGAATGGTCAATGCACCACGGACATGACCTAGCGATCGAGTGGGGATATGAGGCATGGGATGAAAATAGGATTGGGTTGAGATGCAGAAGCTGTGATGACTGGATCCAGTTGTACGACGTGGACACGGGACCAACTGTTGAACCCACGATTAGCGGTCTGTACGTCGAACACGAAACTCACACGGTTCTTTCGTGGCGGCGAGGTGCAGAAGCGGGAATCGAATGCGTCACGTGCGGAGCTGTTGAAGATGACGGGTTTCCGTTACTCGCGGCACCGGTGAGCGACTGGTTCGACGAGGTATGGAATGGCTGAGCGGGTAGCCAGTTGGAGGTGAGTGGTGCGCCGGGTGGGACTCGAACCCACACGTCCTAAGACACCGGCACCTAAAGCCGGCGCGTCTGCCAGTTCCGCCACCGGCGCCCGCATCACAACCTACCGGCCCAAACGTCGGCTTCAGTGAAGGCTTTCTACCGCGAACATAAACCCTTCTAAGGCGTACACGCGATCTGAGATACTGGTTTGGTAGTAAGGACTTCGTGCCATGCATCCGGTGCCTCGCTTCTGTCGAATTCGAGGCTCGTCCTTCTAGAACTTTGAAATTCGCACCGACTCCAATTGTTGGATCGATATTTTAAAACGAGGGTAACCCTGCTTTGATCCACCGGTGAAGCACACAGTTGTTGACAATGGTTTCTCTGCTGCTACTGGAAGTGATGCGTTGTGGGGAGGGGTCTGGGAAATTGCTGCCGTTAGGGTCGTCTGATGTCTGTAATTGGAACAGTTGGTCAGTTAGCCGCAGCGCTTTGGATTCTTAACGTTTGGGTTCTTAGATTTAACAAAGAAACCGAATACCGAGGTGGTGAAGCAAAGAACCTGCCGCAAGAATTTGATGTCTATGGCTTCCCTAAAGGAACCGTCTGGCTGGTCGGGTCCGTAAAGGTTTCGTTAGCTATCTTGCTCATTGTTGGAGTCTGGGTAGATGCGCTGGTCGGGCCCGCTGCGGGAGCTTTAGGGATTTTGATGTTGGCGGCTATCGCAATGCATCTTCGTGTTGGAGATCGCCTTAAGAAATCTGCACCGGCAATTAGCGTCTTATCACTTTGCGTTGTGGCTCTTGCATTTTGATGAAAAGCCCCCCGCACTGAAATGCGGAGGCCGTTGCGTTCTTCCCAGGGTTTGAAGCAACCGCTGGAAGTCGCCGCCCTAAACAGAATCGTGAATCGTTGCCAAATACGGGGCAGACTTCAGGTATGCAGATCACAAGAATCTTTAGTGGCGATGACGGCCAATCCCATTTCGAAGAACTCGAGATCCCGAGTACGGATTTCGGTCCTCCGCGGGGTGAGATCAGTGCGTTAATAGCAGGCTCGGAATCTTTCTTCCGCACGACCCACACAGAAGGCGACGACGATGTCTATGACTTTCACTGTGCGCCTCGACGTCAATTCGTTATTCATTTGAGTGGATCGGTTGAAATTGAAATTGGAGACGGATCTAAACGTCGTTTCGGGGAGGGAGATATTTTGCTTGCCGATGACACCACTGGTCAAGGCCACATCAGTCGCGGTGTGCAAACTCCGCGCCGGCAAGTTTTCATCGTCGTCTCACCGGATGTGGATCTTGAAAGTTGGCGAAAATAGACCGCCTGACTTTTGCGGCGATCAAAGCATCCAAATTCTCTGCTGCGAAGTGAAAGCTAGGATCGGCCTGGGAGGGAAACATCATGCTCAGGTTGACGTTTTTAATTCGGCGAAAAGAAGGCATGTCGCGTGAGGAAATGCAGCGTTACTGGCTTGAAGAACACGGGTCTCTCGTAGCCGGCCATTCTCGAACGTTGGGGATGCTTCGATATGTCCAAGTTCACACCACAGATGATGATCATTCTCGGTTACCCGGTCGACGTGGCGAAATGGAAGAGCCATATGACGGTGTTGTAGAAGTCTGGTGGGAGTCGAAAGAAGCGATGGTTGAGGCGACCCGTTCTGGCGAGGGACGCGAAGTTGACCAGATCCTTCGGGACGACGAGAAAAACTTTATGGATCTGCAGCGATCCGTTGCCTGGTTCAACTACGAATACCCACAAGTCAACCCAACTCCCGAGAATATTGTGGCCACTGAACGCTCCAGCCTCGTGAAGTTGTATTTCCCGCTCCGTCATCTGGATTCATTAACGTTCGATGAAGCTCAGTGGTACTGGCGAACCCACCACGGACCGGTGATTCGGCGGCAGGCTCATGGCTCTGGAATTGTGCGCTATCAGCAAGTTCATCGTGATGAGCCGGGTCTGACTGCCGCGATCAATCGTTCCCGGGGATCGGAAACGGAGCCCTACCTCGGTCATGCTGAAGTCTGGATGGATCGGAGTTCTATGGGGAACCCCACTCCAGAAAACCGTGCAGCATCGAAACGCGCCTACGAGGACGAAGCAAATTTCATTGATTTCTCAAGGTCGACGATGTTCCTAGCCAAAGAACACGTGATTATTGATCGTCGATAGTTCATTCATCTACGAGACCTTTCACGCCTTCAACGACTCGTTGCATGTTGGCTTTGTGGATGAGTCGTCGCTCGTGAAGTATCTCGCTTTGTCGAGCAGGGTCTTTTAATGCTCGGGGAGCGGTGCTGTTGTTCTCTGTGCCGATCGTCATTGAAAAACGAAGCCGACTTCCGCCTCCTTGTTCGACGAGATCAAAGCGCCAAATTGCGCCCGGATTTTCTGGGTCGGTGGTGCGCCACTCGAACGTTTCCCGATCCTTCCATGCTGTGACGATGCAATTGGTGTCCCAGTCGTGAACATCAGGAATTGAATTGCTTCCTCGAAAAGTGGAACCAACGCCGCGGTCTCCACTGGTGGTCCACTCAGCCTGCACTAACTCGTCTGAGAAACGGGCCGGTGTGTTGATGTCAGAAATAACCTCCCAAACGGCCTTGGGGCGGGCATCGGTGTCGATTTCGACAACGACACCCGGACCATCCACAACTCGCGCGCTTCCGTCCGGACTCGGTTGTTTGCGAGTAAAACCCCATTGATCGAAATAGGTGATCTCAGAGGCTGGACGTCGAGGAGCAGCCGAAAACTCGTGACCGATTGTGTAGGCCACAGGGAAACACACCAAGGTCGTCACGCCGGGTGGAATACCAAGAAGCTTTGTTACCTCAGCGGCTTTGTTGTTGAGCATGGTGGCATACGCGGTGCCTAACCCTCGTGAACGCAAAGCAAGATTGAAACTCCATGCTGAGGGAATGGCACTGTCAAACAACCCTGGCTGCCCGCTGTTGTCATGTATCCCCCAGATGGCACACATCACCAGGACAGGAGCTTTAGAAAAATTTTCCACTAGATACGCGCTGGAACTCACCACTCGCTCTTTGGGGTGACCAGTGCCGTCTAATCGCCCCCGAGCATTAATGAAAAGTGTGCCTACCTCGGCGTATAAGCGTCCCAGTTCGTCTTTCGTGTCTTGGTCTCGGATCACCATCCATCGTCTACTCGCGTCGTTGCCACCTGTTGGTGCTTGTTCAGCGAGATCAATGCACTCGAAAATTAAGTCATCGCTCACGTCGCGTTTCAGATCCAAACGTTTACGGACGGCTCGAGTGGTGGTTAGTAGACGATCAACTTGGTCCAGATCGAAACCCGACTCAGAGAAAGAATCATTCATATTATGAATCTATGCGGAACTGCTGGCCGGCGTAAGCGTTCAACGTGGTCGTATGGAGAACACTGAAGCGGCTACCAAAGGCTGATGTCTTGGAAAAGGAAGAGGCTTTTGGGGGCCGCGCGCACCCGATCTCGGAAGGCCTAGCGCTCCAAAGATTCCAACTGTGGCGCATGCGGCCGACAGGACTAGGACCCAAGTAAAAGTCGACGTCCAATCGGCGACCGCTCCACCGATTTGTGGCGAAATCATTTGAGCGACCCCAAAAGCAAGAGTTGCTGCGCTGAAGCCCGGAGCATAATCCTCCGGTGCGGCGTGTTGAACGAAATACATGGTCAAAGTCACTGGAATCGACGCGAAAATCAGTCCCAAAAACGTTGCGGAGGTAAGGGTGGGAATAAACCAGCCGGGGAGGATGGTGATGACTACCAAACTCCATAGAGCGAATGCGCTCGCAAGGCTTGCCCGCATGCCAAATACGGTGACGGCCTTTGCCATGATCGGTCCGCCAAAGATCATGGCGACACCTACCAGCGTGAAAGCTAGGGACGCATCACTGGAACTCCACCCGCTGTCGTCTTCTAATCGGCTGGTCAAGAATGCGAGAACGAGTAGGTACATAAAGCCGAACGTCGTGTACATCGCTGTTACGGGTTTCCAGCCTGGAACGCGACGCAATGCATCAAATCCCCCGATTCCGCCCTTTGCCGAAAGTTGCCCCTGGGAATGTCGGACCACAGCGATGGTTGCGAGAGCTGTAACAACTCCAATCACTGCCTGAATGAGATAGACGGTGCGCCAGGCTTCGTCGCCGGCAACTCCGCGAACCCACGCCGCCAGTTGACTAGCAAAAACGATGCTTAAGCCCATACCTGAGGAGAGCAGGGCGATTACGGTTCCGCGTTTTTCCGGAGGAAAAGCGTCACTGGCAATGACGGGTGTGGGAATCCACACCCAGGCGCCGCCGAACCCTGACAAGAACATGGCGACCGCTAAGACGGGCGCATTAGGGGCGATAGCTGCTAAAGCGAGCCCTCCCACGGCTATCAAAAGACCGATTCTCATGACCGTCAACATGCGTATTCGCGGAGCAGCTACTGCGACAGCGAGGGTGCCGACCAAATAAGCGCCGACGTTTGCTGTCGCCAGTGAACCCGCAATCGTGTTTGATAATCCCAAATCAGCGCGGATGGCCGGTAGTACCACGCCGAGAGTGAAGCGGCCGAACCCTTGAGCCACGCCGGCACTAGCGGCAGCAAGGGCAACAGCGATCCAAGTGCGAGCGGACACAGTGGGAGGCTACCAAGACAATAGTTACCCAGACCTGCCGAAACTAGGACGACAACCGCGGCGAAAGGACCGGAAATCGTTTCGCATCAAGGAAGAAAACGCGCGCATGGGTGCCGCTTGCATAACATCTTCAGAGTGCCAGCAGGAGGGCAGGATGGCGATCAGCATCGATCCCGATACAGGTTTAAAAATATTCGACACTCGAGCAGCGAAAGCGAGTGAACGGATCCGCGGTCATGGTTACGAAATCAATCCCGACCTATCGCTCAAAACGCTCCCTGAAACCCCAGCTGGAGCCAAGTTCGACGCTGTAGAGCAGGCAAAGTACCGTGAATTTAAAGAGCGGCGACGCGGCGCTGCCGACTACATGTCGATGAACGGCGAGTTCGCCAAGTACCTCGAAGACCACTACTCCGAGCCGCCCATCGAACGTGAAGCCTTAACCGATGAGTGCGAAATCTTGGTTATCGGCGCAGGCTTCGCCGGACTATTGCTTTGGTATCGACTGCAGGAAGCGGGCTTTACTGATGTCAGATTTTGTGAGAAAGGAGGCGATGTAGGCGGTACGTGGTATTGGAATCGATATCCGGGCATCGCATGTGACGTCGAGTCATACAGTTACCTGCCGTTGTTGGAGGAAATGGACTACTTCCCGACCATGAAATTCGCGTCGGGTTTCGAAATTCTTGAGTACTGCCAGGCGATGGCAAACAAGTTTGGTTTCTACGACAAATGTCTTTTCCACACGACAGTGGAACAAACCGACTGGGATGAAACGACTGGCCGTTGGACGGTACACACCGATCGTGATGACGCGATGCGTGCCCGCTATGTCATTTTGGCCAACGGTATTCTCACGAGTCCTAAATTGGCGCGGATTGGTGGCATGGAGACTTTTGCAGGTGACTCATTTCACACCTCGCGCTGGCACTATGACGTCGACCTTGAAGGAAAAACTGTCGGGATTATTGGAACTGGTGCAACGGCGGTGCAGGCGATTCCGGAACTCGCGAAAATTGTGAGTGACCTGTATGTGTTCCAACGCACGCCTTCTTCTATCGACGTCCGCGATCAACGAGCGACGTCGCCTGGAGAAATTGAGTCTTGGAAAGACGAACCTGGCTGGGCTCGAGCACGAAGGAAAAGATTTTCTCGAATTTCGGCTGGACGCACGGCGATCCAAGCAAATGACGATTACCTCGCTGGAAAAGTCGACGATTTCAAAGAGCGAAAGAAGCATGATCGAAAACTCACTCCCGGTGAGCTGGTCGAGAAGCAACTGGATTCAAACTTCCGCATCATGGAGCAGATACGAGCACGTGTAGATGCGATAGTCGAAGATCCAAACACAGCCGAAGCTTTAAAGCCCTACTACCCCTATGGGTGTAAGCGGCCCACTTTTCACGACGAATATCTGCCTACGTTCAACTTGCCGCACGTGCACCTGGTGGATACTGCACCTGCAGGGGTCACCAGCATTAATGAGAAGGGCGTGGTGCACGAGAACACCGAATATCCGCTTGATGTTCTTATTTATGCGACTGGATTCCAGTGGATGGCGACCTCTACGTTCAACATGATTGTTGGTCGTGGTGGTCAAACTCTGAGTGAAAAATGGCAAACCGAGGGCACCAAAACATTTTTGGGCTTGCACAGTAACGGGTTCCCTAACTTGTTCATTGTTTCGGGACCTCAAGGCGGCGGAGGAAGCTTCAACTTTACTGATGCCATTGAAACTCACGCGGAGTACATCGTGTGGATGCTTTCAAAAATGCGTGACGAAGGCCACGAAATTGTGGACATCACCGAACAAGCCGAAATTGAATACGCCGGGCACTGCCGCGAAGCAGATATCGCGACTGCTCCGCTTCGAGATTGCCTCTCCTATTACAACGGACATGGAGATGCGGAACCGGGAAGCCTGGCCTATTACGGGGGAGGGAACTGGCACAAGTTCCGTGTTCGGGCGCAGGAAAGTCTCGACCCCTACGTGTTCGGTTCGGCGTAGTCGCCTACCTCAGATGTGGGATCACGTCTGCGGCTAGTCGCTCAAGGTTGGCGGCCATAAATTCGGGATCTATTCCGGGCGGTAAGCCCGACGTAGCGAGGTCGGTGATTCCGTAGAGCTCAATGAATGCCCTCAGTTGCTGTACCACCTCTTCAGCAGTTCCGATGATGACGTTTTGAGGAATGCCATCATCGCTTCCCCAGCCGTAGTCATCGGGGGTTTCGGCCATGAATGTGCCGTATACACCCATACGGAACCGTTCCGCTTCTCGAATGATTGGCCAGTCCCGTTCGCGATCGTCAGTGACATACACCGAGCGAATGATTCCGACCCGGTAATCGTCGGGGTTTCTTCCATCGGCCCGCACTGCGTCTCGCCAGGGGTCGAGGACTTCCTCACTTCGTCCTTGCGGAAGCAGATTGGTCCCGAACCGCGCAGCGCGCAGAGCCCCTGGTTCTTTCATTGCGGCGATCCATAATGGCGGCCCACCCGGTTGAACTGGCTTGGGGTAAACATTGATGTCTGATAGTTCGTAACGTTTTCCGCTAAAGCTGAAAGGACCGTCGCTCCAGGCAAGACGAAGAATTTGGATCGCTTCATCAGTCATAGACACCCTGTTGGGTAATGGAATACCGAAGGCTTCGAATTCTTTTGGTACGTAGCCCATACCGATACCGAACTCCATTCGGCCATTAGAGATGTGGTCAAGTACCGCTAACTCTTCGGCGAGTCGCACTGGGTGATACAGAGGCAACAGCGCGATGTCGTTGGAAATACGAATGTTTTTGGTCCGAGCCGCTATCGCCCCGGCCAAGGGTTGGAAGGCAGGAAGATACCCGTCTTCAAGGAAGTGGTGTTCTGTGAACCAAACATGATCGAATCCGAGTTGATCGGCCAAAACCGATTGTTCGATGGTCGCAGAGTAGACATCGGTCATCGACAGCTCACCACCGGGTATGTGGCGACAGTCGTACATGATGCCGAATCGAAATGACTGGGGCATGCTGCTCTCCTCGCCCTGATGCGGTATTTGGACGGTAGTCGTTTCTTGGGAGCTAAGTTTCGTTCATGCAAATAGAACGTGACACTCGCGGCGCGGAACTAGGACCCAACCAATACGAAGACGCCGAGGGCTATATCGCCCCCCTGCCTGCTGGCTCTGGTCCTCGCACCAACCCGTTAGGGGAGTTTCCTACCGGCCCAGCGGTCGGGGAGCTTCTTCCTGATGTCGTTGCTTCAGCTTCTGATGGACGCACCGTTGATATACACCAAGATCGCAACGGTCAACCAGTGGTGCTTGTGTTTACCCGCTCGGTGGTTTGGTGACCTCCTTGTCGCACCCAGCTGGTCGAGTTGGAAAAAGGCATGGAAAATTTCGAAGCCGCCGGAGCGAAGGTGTATGTCCTGAGTTACGACGAGGCTGAGGCGATGGCGGACTACAGGGCAGCCCATAACGCTAATTTCACGATGCTGTCTGACCCGAACAGCGATGTCATTCGCTCCTTTGGGATCCTCAATACGCTTATTGCTGAAGATGACCACCCTTGGTACGGGATTCCGTACCCAGGGGTTTACATAACAGACGCTGATGGGGTCATTATTGAAAAATTCTTCGAGAACAACTTCACTGTGCGCCCTGGCCCCGAACAGCTTCTCGCTGCGCTGAAGGGGGAAGAAGTTTTATTAAAGGAGCGAACAGGCGTTGATGCGAAGGTCACCGTAGAGGTCGAATTCGAGGGAGACACTCTTCCGGTAGGCCTCTCAAGACAAATCGTCGCTCGTTTTTCGGTACCAGAGGGAATACACATATATGACGAGCCCGTACCCGAAGGGTTAGTGGCGGCGAGCATTGAGGTTGATGAACTGTCGGAAGGAATCCTCTCCTATACGCCTGTGACACCTCCGACGCGATCTATGACCTTGAGCGGTGATGGGCACACTCTTGAGGTGTATGAGGGAGACGTGGTGCTTCGCTTGCCAGTTGCGCAAAATGGGCGAGCGATAGAAAAAGACGATGACGGTCGATGGGTGTCTATTAGTGGCCGTGTCCAGTGGCAGGCATGCGATAGCGAGGCATGTGCGCTCCCAGAGGAAAAGCGCTTCAATTTTCGTGTCCCCGCAGCATTCGCAGTTCTGGGGGACATGGGTCCGGGTGAGGGCAGGGTGCCCGCAATGAACGGTGCTGCTCATTTCAAGGAAATGATGACTCGCCGTCAGACCCAGGGATGACCTTCTGATCTTCGTTCAAGATGATCTGTAGAAACTGATCCGTCCGGCTGCTCTAGGCTGGGGCAATGGCCGAGCTTGTCTATTTTGATGCTGATGCTGATGCTGAAGATGTCCTGAAGGTTCTTCGCTCTGATGGTGCTTGTGTGCTCGTTGACGCGATAGGCAAAGATTTGAAGTCGCGCGTCTGCGACGAATTGCAACCATTCATTGATGCGACGCCGAGCGGACGTGATGACTTCACGGGGAAACTCACAGCGCGTACCGGAGCCCTAGTTGCTCGGAGCAAGTCATCCAGGGAGCTCGTGATGCACCCCAAGGTCACGGAACTCGCTCAGAAGTTTTTAGAGCCCCACACCGACAAGATCCAGTTACATCTCACCCAAGTCATCAATATTCAGCCGGGGCAAGGAGCTCAACCGCGTCACCGTGACCGTCTTGCCTGGCCGCAATTGCCGTCAGAGATCGAACCGCAGTTCAACACCATGTGGGCTCTTACTGATTTCACTGAAGAAAACGGCGCGACGAGGGTGGTACCTGGATCTGTTAATTGGCCTAGCGACCGTCGAGCTACCGATGAAGAGACAACTCAAGCGGTGATGAAGGCGGGATCTGTTCTTCTGTATTCAGGGTCAGTGATCCACGGTGGGGGTCAAAATCTTTCTGATTTGGACAGAACTGGGGTCAACATCACGTATTGCCTAGCTTGGCTGCGCACCGAGGAGAACCAGTACCTGTCGTGCCCGCCTCGCGTGGCCAAGGAGCTTGACGTCGAGTTACAAGAAATGCTCGGATACACACTTTATGGCTACGCATTGGGTTACTTCAGTGACCCCGACGGCGTCACTGAAGTTAACGACCTTCGGCCACCTGAGTTTGCGCTTGATCGTTCGCCGCGAACGAAAGCAAGCAGCACAGCGCTCATAACTGACTGAACGAGTCGCAGAGAACTCGTTTTCAACGGAGCCCGCGGTGGATCACGTTGTGCGTGATCTGGGAAATAGCTGGGTCTTCAAGACCGTAGGCCCAGTCAGTGCAACCAACGGTAAATACAGTCCCTTTGCTGCGTTGGAAGGAGCCCATTACGGCGTACCCAAGCGCGAAACGAGCCCTATTTTCTGCAGTGTCAGCCCCAGCTAAGCGCTCAGCCACCCAATTCAGTTCGCCTACGTATCGGTCGTCTAGTTGCGATGGTAAATCTGCGGTCTCCCATAAACGAGCGGGAGCCGTGCCGAGCACTTCGAAACCAACGGGCGTGGCTGGTGAGTCAGCCGCTACCGGTACACCGTTTTCTAGAGCTAACTCGCAGCCGTCACACTCGTAGCCAACTACGACGTAATCTCCCCCGATTATGTCGCCAGGGTGAAGTGGGACTCCTTCAAATGCCCAATGATCCGGACGCCAAACGGTGTAGCCCCCCGAACCAGTGGGCGCGTTACGGCAATGGGCATATCCGCCACGAGTGAAACTGACCCCTGTCATCTGCGACTCAGGGCGCTCCGTTAGAGGGTCACTCCACATCGTCGTGACGGATCGCTGTTCAGAAGTTCCCATCACAGGATCTTCGGAGAACTGCTGCTTAAAGCCCACCATCGTGTGACCCGAATCTTCGAACCGTACTTGCCAAAACGCTGTATTTCCTGACAAGAATGCGGCGAAACCGCCTCGTTCCACCCAGTCTTCTAGGTGATTTCGCATTTCAGCGGACCAGTACTCGTCGTGACCAACACTTACATAGGACGAATATCCATTGAGAAGATCTGGGTTGTTGTGGAGGTCGAGACTGGTCGCGTAGTCGAGTTGGATCCCGTGACGTTCGGCCCATCGAACGAACAACAATTCCCAGTTGGCGAAACCAGCCGCGCTCGACCAGATTGAGAAATGAGAGAAATGGTCACGCCGTTCTTCTTCGGAAAGCTCAGCTATGCGGGCTACTCGATAGCGGTGAGGGTCAGGTTTCTCCAGAAATCCTTTCGGGAGCGGCCTTTGTAACGACGAGTAATGACCACCGGTGTAATAGCTGGGTCCTCCCCAGTCGTTGTAAGCGGCCCAAGTTGAGGTAGCTAGAACTAGGAGGGTTTGTCGTGGCTGTAATGCACGAACGACGAAAAACGCTTCAGCTTTTGTTCCGTCGTGACCGACCATTCGAACTAAGTAAAAGCCCGAGTTCCAGGATCGATGCACCGCGATGTTGAGTGTTTCCTCCCAACCGCAGCCAGAGCGACTGACGTCGGCCGCGGTCGGTTGCTCGACCATAGGTAGGTCTTCCCATTTATCGACAATCACCTCCTCAGATCCGATTCTCACGACCTCGACTTCACAAGAAAGACCAGCACCACTTACAGCAAGCGACACTGTCTCGCCGGGTAAGACCGACTGCGGCCAGCAGTAACCTGCAATCATCGTCGCTTCTCCAAAGGAGGGGGATCGAGAAGCCAACTCGCACACAACAACCCGGCCATCGTCAAGGCACCGATTAGAAACGCTGGGCCTGGACCTAGCCACGCATACAGCGGAGCGGCAGTGAGAGCTCCGATCATTGATGCAGCAGAGCCCATCGCTTCTCCAAGTCCTTGAGCGGACGCAGCGTCGTCGACTGGTGCAGCGTTGGCGACGGCTGCTTGTGAACCAGGAGACTGGATTGCTTCCATAATTCCGTGAGGCAACATCGCAACAAACAACACTGGTACCGCTGTGATCCACCCATAGGAAGCCATCAACGGGACCGTGGCAAGGGCCGAGAGCAATGACGTCAAGCGAGGGCTGTGACGGTCCGATAGCCCCCCGGCCCAGCGCGCGATCACCAACATTGGTAGAGCAAACGCCGACAGGGAAAGCGTAACAATCATTGTCGAAGCCCCCAGATTGTCCATGTGTGGTGCCCACAAAGGCTCGAAGACTCCTACGGAGTAACGAAACGAAATCACTACCAACAGGGCAGCAACCATTTCGCGACTGTGAATAAGCCTTCTCAGCACCCCTTTCGCCGAGTGAACCCCGACGTCGGCTGCTGGAATTTCCAGACGTCGTACGGAGAAAAACGTCAGACCGGTCACTATGCCCAGCATCAGAAATGGCGCACGAACATCAAAGGCGACAGTGAGTGCTCCGGCGAGGGGCGGTCCGATGACGAACCCAGCTATATACGCTCCGTAGAACGCCCCAAGTTGACGTCCCTGATCCGCTCCGGCGCTCACAATTATGAATCGGCGAGCGGCAGGCACGATGACGCCGACCCCCGTGCCGAGTACAGCGCGTGCTGCTATGAACTGCCAAAGCTCGTCAGCGAACCCGAACCATAAGAGACCCGTTGCTGAGGCGATGACCCCCAACCGCATGAGTAGTCCACCATGTCCGCGATCGGCATATCGCGACAATGACAACTGTGTCACCAACGCGCCAACAAAGGCGGCTCCAGCTATCCAGCCCAAATTACGTTCAGCTATGTCGTAAGTGTTGTGGATTTCGGCGAGCAACGCGAAAACTGAGGAGACCCCAGCCATAGTGGCACCCGCAACGAGATACAGGCTTCGCATGTTGTTATCTAGCTGTTGTAACCAGAGGGGGGACCGAAAACGCCGGTCAGATCAGGGGGGCCTTGGTACAGCCAATTCAGGGTGCGACTGGCGAATTTCCATTCGCTTTCAACGCGACGATAGATGTCGTCGTAGTAGCCCAAATAGAAGACGGTTGCACCTGACTTTGCTTTGGCGAATTCACTGAAGTACCAGCGACCTTCACCGACCTCTTCATTAGTGGTGGCTGCCCCGTTGAAGGCGAGTTGAACGACTGAATCAAACAGATTCATCGCGGTGGCCATCGCCGCACCGATTGCTTCTCGCCCTCGCACTGGCCCTCGACCGATCTCCCACACCCCGTCGTCGGTCCACAACTCGAGCCATGCTGGCTGGTCGTTGTTGCAAACCCGGTCGCAATACTGATGCACCAGGGTTCTGATTGGGTCGCCGTCGTTCATTGGTCAGAAGTTACCGCTAGAGGCCCAGATAGTGTTCAAGAGTTTGATGGAAGTGACGGATCCGACTTTCTTGATACGCCGCCAACGTCACGGATCCGCGTTTGTTGGCCTGTAGACCCCGTTGAATCCGGATCAGGTTGTCTGTGTCTTGATCAACGACCATCCCGGCGCCTCCAAGAGTTGGGGCATCGCTCCATGAATCTTCCAGACTGAGCTTTACTGTGGGAGGCGGAGCCGGAGGGTCCCCCTCGTCTGGTTTAGCGAACAGCAACATTATTTCCATGATGGAGCTGTGTGGATCATTTCCGTTAGGCCGGAACCGGTAGCAAATCGGCACCCCTTGCCCTCCCCACGGAACAAGATTCGGAAATAAGAAGTACTCAATGGCATCAAGAGTTTCAGAGGTTGACAGGTGGCTCATGTCCGCTCGGGCTGATGCTCCGAGCTTTTCCCTGGCCCGGTCCGCCAATAGATCGCGTACACGGTCCCCTTCTTGAGCGACGATGCGCTCTCCTCCGTGGAAAGGAACGTCGCGTTGCATCTTGCGGATGGTTTCCTCAGCGGGAACCTCACCCAAGTTGGGGCTCGGAGTTCCTTCCAAAGTAATCATCCGGTTCACATGACGCGATCCGGGGAAGATGTCATATTGCGTGTTGGCATCGGCAACATAAGCCGCAGTTTGAGGATGCGTTACCCCAATGTGGAAGCTCTCAATGAACGCTTCGAGTGCAAGTTTCCAATTGCACGGCATCACTTTTTCTATATGCGCGGCTTTCCACCGATCTTCGAGCGGGAAGTCCTTGAACTCCTGATCTAGAACCTCGATGTAACTATCGAAGGGTTCACAATCGTCGTCAAAGTTGACGAAAACAAACCCACCCCAAAAAGCGATTTGTGCCACGGGAAGACAAAAATCTTGGGGAACCACATCCGGAAAATCCCAACTATTGGGAATGTGTACCAATTGGCCCTCTAAATCCCATGTGAAGCCATGGAAGGGACATCTAAACCGTTGAACATTTCCTCCTTCGCTGCGCAACTGTGTTCCGCGATGAAGACAGGAATTGATATAGGCACGCACGTCATGGAGCCCTTCACCGGTTCTCACGACTATGACTGACTCGGTAGCCACCTCGTACACCACGTGGTCGCCTACGGACGCCAGTTCTTCAAGGCGGCAAGCCATTTGCCAGACCTTGCGCCATACGTGCTCCACCTCGAGATCGTGCCATTCCTGCGTCAGGTAGCGATCCACCGATACTTCGTGATTGCCTACAAAATTGGGTGGGTATTCGCGAAGTAGTACCTCGGGAGGAGCGACTGCGTCCTCTCGCAACACCTCCTGGACCGTCTGGCCCGGAGCTCGCCCTCCCGCAGTCTGTGTCATGGGTACAAGCTAGTTCTAGAAACGGGTTCCCGACTGGTAGATCACGATCGGCGCATGTTCAACGAAGTGGTGATCTCGTCAGTCTCTTCGTCGAATTTGCCGTCGTAAAGTTCAGATTCGAACCATTCAACGAACGACGCGTCTTTAGATGGCTTCCACAAAGACCATGCGGCTCGTGCCCCCTGAGTCCGCATAAGACCCAACTTGAGCAAATTAACTCTCATGTCAAGCTGTTCTGCTGTCGCCAGGCCACTTTCGCGCTGCTCAAAGGTATCGAAAAGGTCAACCAGCATGGCGTTCGTCCAAAGCGTGATCCGCCATTGATCCGCGTCAGTTAGTTCGTCGGATGAGAAATCCTTGGCCAGGAAGTTCACGAACTCTTCGTTTTGCGTTGAGGATAGGTACCGCTCGTAAAGACGATCGGTGAGGGTATGACTGAATTGAGCTTTCGTGAGTTTCACATTCAGTTGCGCCTCCCTGGCTAGATAAATCAACGAAAGCGGCAAAAGGCAGCCTTCCACTATTTGTGCGAGAGTCGCTAAATCGTCCAGCATCATTTGTTTCCTTTTCTCGATTGGGTAATGACGTTAGGCGGGAGCGAAGGGTGGTCATTGTCTTCGGGGGTGGTGCACCGCCAGGACCGGATTCGAGTGGCCTTGTGGAAATAGACAAAATGAAAATGGATATGGATATGGGACTAGGCGGTTGAGGGCAATAGGACAGTCATTGATATTTCTCCTCGAGGCATTTCCGAACAGAAACTATGAGCGAAAATCTGATCAGCTCGGTGCACCGGCTTTTGTTGGGCAATAATGAGGTGTTGTCGACTGATTTTCGAACCGATATCTCGAAAATCATCATCAAGTCGTTTCGAGCACCGAGGGGTAAAGGCGAGATGTCATCAGAGATAAATATGGAAGAAATAGAAGCTTACGCCGGAGGCATTCTGGGGCACATGGTGGGCGCAGCCACCGTGGTGTGTAGCGACTTAGCCCACAAACTGGGCTTATATGGACATTTGGCGGGCAGAGGGGGAATGACAGCAGATGCCCTAGCGGACGCGGCCGGGACAAATCCTCGGCTCACACGAGAGTTACTCGACCAGCAGGCATCCGCGGGAGTACTTGCATTTGACGCGGAAGCTGACACTTATGAACTCAGTGACGCCGGAGCGATGGTTATGGCCGAACAACACTCGCCTGCATGGCTCGCTGGAGGTTTGGGAGCAGTTCGCGCTATGTACATGGGTCTCGACCAAGTAGAGGCTGCGTTTCGCGGAGATGGGGGCGTTCCATGGGGCGATCACCACCCCTGCCTGTTCGACGGAACGCTCGAATTCTTTCGTCCCTGCTATGAACACCACCTAGTGCAGGAATTCATTCCCGCTCTTGATGGCGGCGAAGCCAGAATCGCCAACGGCGCTGTTGTAGCCGATGTGGGATGCGGAGCCGGGCTATCAACGCTGACCATGGCAGCCGCCTACCCTGACAGCACCTTCGTAGGCATTGATTTTCATGAGCCATCCATCGAAATGGCACGAGCGGCGGCGCAGGAACAGGGACTCAGCAACGTAACGTTCGAAACAGAGAGTGCCACGAGCTATCAGGGTTCCTATGACCTGGTGTGTTTCTTCGACTGCATGCACGATATGGGTGATCCCGTGGGGATCGCGCAACATGCTAAATCGCAACTGAGTGACAGCGGATCAGTCATGCTCATCGAACCTTTCGCGTTCGATACGAGGTCAGAAAATCATGCTGGTCTCGGCGGTGCTTTCTATGGGTTTTCGAGTTTCTTTTGCACGCCTTGTTCGCTCTCTCAAGAGGTTGGTCGAGGCATGGGAGCTCAGGCTGGCGAACCGGGGATGAGCGCCGTGTTTGCGGAAGCGGGTTACGGAAGCTTTGGACGGATATCTGAAAGTCCGACCAACATCGTGTACGAAGCTTCGGTCTAGCCAAGCGGGATACCCGTAGCTTGATCTACCGTTCTCATCTATGAGCGCACAGCCCTACTATGACCCAGAGGTCCAAGAAGCTTTAGATAATCAACCGAGCCTTGGTGTAGTCAACGCTGACACCCTCGAAAAAGTACGAGTCTCTCGTCTTCTTCGTAACGCCGAAGCTGAACTTTCTGACGAAGTAGAAAGAGTTGACCATTTCGTATCCGGTGTCGACGATCACGACGTCAGGGTCAGAGTGCATCGCCGTAAAGATGCCCAAGAATTAAGCCCAGGGCTCTATTGGACGCACGGTGGTGGGTATGTCTTGGGAAACCCAGAACAAGACGATTTTCGTTTCGATCGATGGTGTCAACGATTTGGGTTAGTTGGCGCTGCGGTGCAATATCGGTTGGCACCCGAACACCCCTACCCGGCGGGCCTAGAGGACTCTTACAGTGGATTGAAGTGGCTCAAAGAGAATGGCGCGAGCATTGGGGTAGACACCGACAGGATCGGCATCGGCGGACCAAGCGCAGGTGGGGGAATGGCAGCGGCACTTGCATTGCTGGTTCGTGACCGAGGCGAATTCGAAATCGACTACCAACTATTGATCTACCCAATGATCGACGACACTCGAACCACGGTCACTGCCAATTGGGATGTACCCGTGTGGGCTCCCGAATCGAACCATTTTGGTTGGAGCTCATATCTTGGTGAATTGTTCGAAAGCGCTGCCGTGCCAGCACATGCAGCGCCTGCGCGCGAAAGCAACCTCGAGGGTTTACCTCCGACATTCATAATGGTCGGAACTCTTGACGGGTTTGCCGACGAAGACATTGCATATGCGCAACGACTGAATCACGCAGGAGTGCCCACTGAACTTCACGTGTACCCCGGAGCTCCGCACGGATTCGACGGATTTGCTGCCTCCACCGCTGTAGCGCGCCAAGCTCGATCGGACATTAATGCCTTCCTTGGGCGGATGTTAAGCCCTAGTTAGCTGTCGGTCTTAACGTAGAACGACTCCCTCGCTTGTGACGGTGGAACGATTGGGATTTCGTCATCGGTGAGTGGTTGCATCCACTCTTTTCGTTCAAGAGCGGCTTCAATATATGGTGCCAACTCGGCGTTCTTTTGGGCTACGCGCTCATCCCGGAATGGTGCAAAGTTGGGAAGTACCTTCTCGCCGAACAGTTCCAAACTTTCACAAATATGTTTGTGCTCATTTTTGCCGCCTTGTTGCAAAAAAATCACCTGATCGACTCCCGCTGTTTCAAATTCATGCACTAAAGCGGTGTAATCCTCAGGCGTTCCGATGCCTGGCGCGCCGATAGTTGGAAGTTCGGGACCGCGCAGGTCCTCATATTCTCCCCACAGATTGCTACGACCGGGACGAGTTTCATTTGCCACTAACGCGTTCACCGCGTACCGGAAGAACTGAAAACCGTCGATGCCGCGTCGCATTGCCTCGTCGGCGTCGTCATGGAGACTAAAACCTGCCACCATCGCCAGATTCGCGTTGACGGTGTGACCCAAGGGAACACACTCGTCACTTTTGATGATGTCGTAATAAGTATCAGCCCAAGTTTTAGCTTCCTCTGGATCAACGAAACTAAACGCCAGCGCCCCTAGTCCGTTGCGTGCAGCTACTTCGATAGTCCCGCGATTAGTACACGCTATCCACATAGGTGGATGCGGCTTTTGCATGGGTTTAGGCACCACGTTCCTACATGGCATCGAAAAACCTTCGCCCTCGTAACCCGGGTAGGGCTCCATCACCAACATGTTCGCGATTTGACCAGCCGCTTCTAACGACAACTCGCGCTTGCGTCGGGCGTTGATGTCGTATCCCCGTAACTCCAGCCGGGTGGCCCCTTCTCCGATCCCGAATTCGGCTCGTCCCCTGGAAATAAGATCAAGCATTGCCACGGTCTCTGCTGTTCGAGCTGGGTGGTTGTAATTGGGAATTACCTGACGAATACCAAGACCGATTCTTATGCGTTCGGTCTTCGCCGCGAGCGAAGCAAGAAAAACATCTGAAGCCGAACAGTGTGAATACTCCTCGAGGAAATGGTGTTCAACGGCCCACGCATGGTCGATTCCGATCTTGTCGGCCAGCACGATCTGTTCAGTCGCTTCTTCGATGAGTTGCAACTCGGCTCCGTCATCCCACGGTTTAGGCAATTGCAACTCGTACAGCATTCCGAATTTCATTACGACCCCTCCGTTAACGGCTTTCTTGACCCTACAAGGGTGAACACACTCAGTTCAGTTTCATAAGGAAGAGTTCGATTGATCGAGAGTTTTGCCCCCACAATTAAGCGTTTAACTTTTCGCCATCAGCAAACTGGTCGACACCCCCGTAGCGGTAAGAACTTCTCCTTGCCACACTTCAGTTTCCACAGTCGCCAGGCCGCTAACTATTCGCGTACACGCCGCTATTGCGACAAGTTCCCCGGTTGTCGCCTTTCCTGAAAAGCGCAGGGACAGGTCAGGATTTGGGTGAGGAATCCAAGTGCCTTTAGGTAATGCTGCGTCGACTGGAGGGCCGACTGAAAGATCTGCGGCAAGGCATGAGCCTTCACTGCCGTCACCGGTTGCTTCCCATGGAATTGTCACTAACGTCGCGATAGCGGAGCCGACTCGGGCGGCTTTGGGTGCAGCGGTGTCAATGATCGGAACCTCAACACCTTCAGGTTTACGCCATGGCTTGGCCGAGGCCGCTAAATCGGGTGGCGGCGGCCCCATCAATCCATCGGAGTGGTCATCACTTTCTATATCGGTTCGCAACATCTCCGGTGCGGCGAATCCGACACGCGCTTCGGTGGTCGAGCGCCCTGATGCGTCCGTGAATTCAATTCGAACAATAGTGAGACTTCGACCGGATGAAAGAGCCGTCACGTTAACGACAGCCTCAGTGGTTGACAGCCCACGCAGAAAGTGGATATCGATTCCTGTGGCTACCCGATCTGGAGCGAGGGTGCGACCCACTGCGATTGCAGCCGCAGCTAACGCTCCACCAGTCACTCCACCAAATGCACCATGAATCTGCTGCGGTAGCTGCAGTTCCCAATTGTCGCCTTTTTGTGAGGCACCGAAATATTCGAGGGGCGTCATCTGAACGTGTCTCGTCGAGTTACTGGCATTCCTAGAGAGTAGGCGTCCTTTCGTTTCCTGATAGGTGGATCGCAGTAGCGTTCTTGCATGGCGAATGACAACACATCAAACGACGATCAGATCTCAAGACTAAAAAGTCTTGCCAGTTTGTCTTCTGACAGTTCGTTCGTGATGTTGAACATCAACCGTTACAAACCTGAAGTTAACTTTCCTGACGGCGAGACATATGGGGCCTATATGAGTGCTATCGAACATTCGGTAGGAGCGATTGGAGGGTCGGTTCTTTGGCGAGTGCCAGTTCACGGTTGTGTCGTCGGCGACTTAGAAGAATTCGATGAAGTCATGGCTGTTTGGTACCCAAGCCACCAAGCTTTTTTGGACCTACCTGACGCGGACCGGGCTCGGGAGATGTTCCGTTACCGTCGCGTGTGTGTTGAGAAAGCGCACATCGTTGAACTTTCTGATCAAAGCCCATCGCTTCGTCCGTTTGGCTCCTGAGAACGTCCGTTTCTGATCGTGTTGCGGCACGCGAATCACATCTCACTGCTTCGGATAGAGCGCGAACAGAGCAAGGTTCAGCGGCCCCGAAACTGCGGCGCCCGCTTCTCCATGAACGCCAACGGTCCCTCCACAGCGTCTTCTGTGGTGATCAGCGCGGTTCCTGCTTCGGACTCCAAAGCTAAAGCGCTCGATTCGTCCAGGTCTGCAGAAGCTCGTAGTACTTTCCGAGCGGCTTTGACCGCGAGCGGGGCATTAGAGGCGATCATTTGGGCGAGATCCAGGGCAGTGCTCAACACATCTGACTTTGGTACTAAACGATTGAATAAACCCGACAGGGCAAGATCGTCACTCACGATGGGTTGGGCGCCAAGCAGTAACTCCATCGCTATAGCGCTAGGGACCCGACGACCCAACAGGGCGGTCCCACCCATGCCAGGTATAAGTCCTAAAGCGACCTCCGACAGGCCGAGCTTTACCCCTTGAGCAACGACCCGTAAATCGCATGAGAGCATCAGTTCCATGCCACCGGCAATCGCGTGGCCATTCACAGCCGCTATCAGCGGTTTCCCAAGGTCGTAACCCCTCAACGTTGCACGAGCCGCGAGTTCGCTGTCGTTTGCGACTACCTGCTCGAACTCGTTCTGAGGTTTCCTGGTGCCAGTCATCAGCGGAATCGTTGTTCCAAGATCGAACCCTGAACAAAATGTTGAGCCTTCGGCGCCGGTCACTACCACCGCCCTGACAGCGTCGTCCCCGCCGAGACTGCTCCATAAATCGGCCAGGGTGACGATTAGCTCAGGGTTCAACGAATTTCGTGATTCGGGGCGATTCAATGTGACTAGAGCTACGTGGCCATCCATTTCACATTCGAGGACACCCATTTTAGATCCCGATGTCTCTGAGGTTGTAGTCACGAAGTTCTGACTTGGTCGCCTCATCCCAAACGAATTGGCTTTCCAAGCCCCGGAAGGGTTCGTAGACGTAACGCTCTTCGTCTAAGAAATGCTGAGAACGGGCATCAATTGCCCAGGCAATCGCCTTTGAGCGTTCAAAGATGTACTCATTGTCGTACTCCGAGACGGGATTATGTACCCCCCCGCTTTGGATACCAAAAACCGACGCTCGGCGATGAAACCCAAAGTTAATCGTGACCCGAGTTTTAGAACTTGTGTTGGCGAAGGATCCGTGAATGGCTTGTCGACTATTGATAGCCACATCCCCTGGCTCACAAATCAAGGGAACCGCATCGGGAAGCCGATCAGATCCTGCAGCCTCCACCTTTCCTTTGATGTCAGCCTTCCCAGTCCGATGTGATCCGGGAACGACCCAGAGACCATTTGTTGCATCGCAACCGTAGAGCTGAGCCATGAAGTTAAACCCATGAGTGTGTTCGTCTAGGTAGGGGCTTTCCCAGTGAGTCCACCCGTCTTGGTGCCAAGCCACCGACCCGCCGAGCCCTGGTTGTTTCACCCAGACCGCCTCATTAAATGGCGTAAAATCTGGCCCATTAATAGCCTCGGCGACGCGAAGTAACTGCGGGTGACCATACAAACGAAGACAAGCGTCAGAGAACTGCAAGGAGCCAAGAAACAACTGCACTACGTGTTCCGGAGCTTCGATCGGCGGTGACGGCTCACCCATTTTTGCTTCGTGGCGTCCGTATGCCGCGCTCGTTCCGCCCAACGGATCAGATAACGGTCGGACCCAACTGATGTTCCGCCCTTGGAGACCGGCCCCTAAAGCGGTGTTGCCGTGTCTGTCTATATCGGCATCCTTAGATATAGGAGCGCGGTCAAGCATGTCGGCTACGTCTGCTTCGATCTCGTCAAGTTCTCGTTGGCCGATGACTCCTGTGAGCACGTAGAAGCCGTGACGGCTATAAGAGTCGATGATGTCGGGATGAAGACGCCCGTTGTCGTCAAATCGGATCGGACCGCGGTTATCCAAGGCAAGAGCGCGAAGGGTTCCACGTTCCCGATAAGCGACCATGTGATCCTCGTCGACCCCGTAGTCGACGATCGGTACTTCAACCAACGGAAGGTTTACAGCCACCATTTCCTCCAAGTTAGCCGCCGGATTTGCTAACTCTTCCAGTACAGCATGTTGGGCAACGTGAAGGTCGAGTTGAGCATGGTGTTGTACGGTCCGAGTATGCGGCTGGTCGAGCACTACATCGGTGGATTACTCAAGTACGCGCAATTCCATGGGCGAGCCAGCCGCGCAGAATATTGGTGGTTCACCATTGCGAACACCATGGTCGCGGCGTTCTTTTGGTTGCTCGGCAATTTCGGCGGGCCTGTCAGCAATTTGAGTCTGCTGTACTTACTTGCGGTTGCCATCCCCAACCTGTCGATTACAGTCCGTCGGCTGCACGACACGAGCCGGAGCGGTTGGTGGGTTCCACTGGGGTTAGTGCCCACTCCGCTCGTGTTTGTCATCTTGTTTTTCATGTGTCAACGAGGACAAAAAGAGGCAAATCGGTATGGCCCTCCGGTGGTTACCGAAGGCACGATTGGATAATTTGAGTGGATAGCTCGAAGTGTCTCTCGTAGTCGATGACTAAAGACAGTAAGTTTGGTGGGGTGCCGGAGTTCCTTTACAGCGACCTACTTCCCACTGGCGACAGCGAAACCGTCTACCGCAAAATCACTGACGACTACGTGTCGACATTTGAAGCTGGGGGGCGACAATTCCTTCAAGTCGAACCAGAGGCTTTGCGCCTGCTGGCGGCGGAAGCGATGCGGGACATAGCTCATTTGCTGCGTCCCGGTCACCTGGCTCAGTTAGCGACAATTCTTGAGGACCCCGAAGCTTCACCTAATGACCGGTTCGTGGCGACCGAGTTGTTGAAAAACGCGAATATCGCAGCAGGGGGCGTTCTGCCTGGCTGCCAAGATACGGGGACCGCGATCATCTGGGGTACGAAAGGTGAGCGAGTCATTACTGATGTTGACGATGCCGAGGTGCTGAGCCGCGGAGTATTTGACACATATCAGACTTCGAACCTTCGCTATTCACAGTTGGCGCCGCTGACAATGTTTGATGAGGCGAATACCGGCAACAACTTGCCGGCGCAAATCGACATCTATTCGGGACCAGGTGACAACTACAAGCTTGCTTTTATGGCTAAAGGTGGCGGCTCTGCTAACAAAAGTTTTTTGTTTCAGGAGACGAAGGCTCTTCTGAACCCTACGAGTCTCCTCAATTTTTTGGATGAGAAGTTAAGGACTTTGGGCACAGCGGCGTGTCCTCCGTACCACCTCGCAGTCGTCATTGGTGGCACATCAGCTGAACATGCGATGAAGACAGCTAAGTATGCCTCAGCGAAGTATCTAGACACGCTGCCCGTGTCGGGTAGCGCAACTGGTCACGGCTTTCGAGATTTGGAGTGGGAACAGCGAATCCTTGAATTGACTCGCCAGTTTGGAATTGGTGCCCAGTTCGGAGGCAAATATTTCTGTCACGACGTGCGAGTAGTGAGGTTGCCTCGGCACGGCGCGAGTTGTCCGGTAGCAATAGCTGTGTCGTGCTCGGCCGATCGTCAGGCGTTCGCCAAAATCACAGCAGATGGCGTTTTCCTTGAACAACTTGAAGAGGATCCCGCTAAGTACCTTCCTGAAACGTCGGACGCCGAGCTATCCGATGGAGTTATTGCCATCAATCTGAATCAGCCAATGAGCGACATTCGAGAGGAACTTTCGAAATATCCTGTAAAAACTCGGCTTTCCCTAAGCGGCACGCTGGTCGTGGCACGTGATATCGCTCATGCGAAGATTCAAGAACGCCTCGACGCGGGCGAGACAATGCCCGAGTACATGAGAGAATTTCCGGTCTACTACGCAGGCCCAGCAAAAACCCCCGAGGGGTACGCGTCTGGGTCATTTGGGCCCACCACAGCAGGGAGAATGGACAGCTACGTCGAGCGGTTCCAAGCAGCAGGTGGGAGCTTGGTGATGCTCGCGAAAGGCAATAGGTCCGCACAGGTGACTGAAGCTTGCAAAAACCATGGCGGCTTCTATTTGGGATCTATCGGAGGGCCTGCCGCGAGGCTCGCCAAAGATTCGATACGCAAGGTTGAAGTTCTCGAATACCCGGAGCTTGGGATGGAAGCGGTATGGAAAATAGAAGTAGAGGACTTTCCTGCGTTTGTAGTTGTTGATGATAAAGGCAACGACTTTTTTACCGAAGTTTCCACCCCGGTTTCCATCAAGTGACCGTTCGGAGCACCGCAGTCGACTGAGTCTTCCTTTAGCGAAGGAACGTCACCCAGGCGGAAAATGCGATTCCGGCTAGCCCCAGTGCAACCATCGTGGCGATGCTGGATCTTGGTAAGCGACCGTCGCTGTCTGTAGGTAGCCGGCGCCGCACTATCTGAAGCAGGCGGTCCGCCCAGGCGACGTCTCTGCTGAGAATACCCAGCCCGATAGCCACAACTAAAAGACCAGGACCCGGTAGTGGCATCAAGATGACACCAAGAATTGTTATGAACGTCCCCGACGTCATACGAAGCAAGCGGGTGATGACTCCGCGTCGTGCTTCTTCCCGAGTTTCTTCGCGATATCCGGTTTCGAACTCGGCTTCGATGGCTGCTTCTTCGAAACGGTTCTTTTCTTCGCTCACCCGAGTGTTCCTTCCGCTAACGACCGCTAACAGATCTTGCGTCGGTCTAGTCTGGCGCGTGGGGTGCCCAGAAGGTGGGCGATCCGAAGAAAAGGGTGGAGTAGCCATGGCGACTTGGCAAGTCGGAGATGTAGCGGTCACGAAGGTGCTGGAGATTGAGAAACACTGGCCGTTCTCGGCGTTACTTCCAGGTGCGGAAGACGTCATTGACGAACTGGCGTGGCTGCGACCCGATTTTGTTACCGACGAAGGCCGAATGAAGCTATCAATCCACGCTCTTATTTTGGACTCAGAAGGATCAACGATCATCGTTGACACGTGTTGCGGTAACGACAAGTCTCGAC
>Ga0206683_10000394_pt1 | contig 32554 bp, 43 predicted proteins | sample M280m12015metaG_FD_155483 | JGI IMG/M metagenome (GOLD analysis project Ga0206683, IMG submission 155483) | Ammonia-oxidizing marine archaeal communities from Monterey Bay, California, United States - M2 80m 12015 | ecosystem: Environmental > Aquatic > Marine > Intertidal zone | place: USA...
GAATAACCTGTGCGTGTATAGCATAATGCTCATCACCTTCTACTGGTAGATCAGCTATTTGCCAATCAACACTGTCGTTCATAAGCTCGAGGGTTACATCTGCAACGCCTTGTGCGATCTCATCTAGTTGTTTCATTTTACTCATAGTAGTATATTTTTATTGTTACATTTATATTATCAACAAGTGATCGTATTATTATTGTTATTGCTTATTTAATATAGTCACTTCAACCCAACCTTTTTCTGAATAGTTAGCTTCACATCTAACACCTGATTTTGTTAGTTGCCTCTCTAGCTCTAACGCTGCGCGCCATAAACTAGGTTCAGGCATCTCGTCATGCTCATCATCGTACATCACTTCTCCTCTACATTGGTAGAATAAATCATCTACATCGTTTTCTACGTACTCGAAATCCCATCCGTTAATATTTGTATCTTGTTTCATCCACTCTTTTATCATAGTTATATTCTTTTGTATTTAATTCCATCTACCTCAATAATATCTTGTGTTGGTAACATGCCATAATTCTTAATTAAGTAATTTTTTAGGTACAATAGCCTGTTAACGCCTTTGTGTATAAGTACTCGCTGACTGTAGGGATAGCTCTGTATTTCCATATTAGAGCCCATCCAATACCTTACACTTGTTCTAGTAGGGTTTAGTTGATAGCAAGATAGCTCGTTAAATCTACTTCTTATTATCTTACGTACCATACCTGACTCGTATGTAGCAAACCTATGTCCACTGAATTCTCCACTGCTTATCTCAAACATTCTAGTTTTGTTTTTTCGTTGGCGATCAGTAGTTACATCTTTCAAAGGAAACTCATTAGTTAACTCGTTGATGTACTGTTGTTCTTCTTCTCTAATTCTTTCTGCGTATATGCTCATATTTATTTATTTAAAGTGTTTCTATTTTTACGTCGTAGTATTTCCATAAACCATTGTGACTATGCTTTTTAGCCTTTGCGCCATAGCTTGTTTTCATACCTGTTTTAACTTGTTTATACTCTTTATCACTGAATGGTTTACATAAACCATCATGCTGGTGCTTAATACGGTGAGCTTTAACTCGATCTGCTTGCATCTGCTTCGATACTGCTAACAACTCTTTCATTGTTGTCGCTTGATATGTTACGCCCATGGGTTACTTGATTTTTCTATGTAAGTTAAACCCTTGTAGTTGAACCAGTTAGTTATACCTTCCTTGTCATCGCTTTCGTCGTAGATAAAAGCAAACTTTTTTGGTAGATTACCTACAGTATAGCCTTTGTAGTCAACACCGTTAAGTTTTAAGGATGTTTTTGAAGTAAATTTGATAGTATTCATAAGTTATTAGTTTTTAAATTCATATATATTATCCAAAGTGAATCGTATTTTATTTGTATATTTGGAACATTAGATCCGCTATTAGTTCTGCTTCTGTCTCTCCGTCTTCAGGTACACAGTCGCACTCAACAAAACTTGTCACTGCTTTTAGCACCTCTTCCGCTCCTGTATAATTACTTTGAAACTTAAAGTGTTGTAAAGTTTCTTCATTCCATTTCACAGTTATCATAGTATTCTTTTTAATTGTTCTTTAATTTGTATTATATCTTCGTCACTAACCTCGATCTCTTCATTACTATCTCGTAAAAATAAGGTATTGTACATAGCGTCGTGAAAGTTATCACCTACTACCTCATCTAAACGGTTGGCGATGTCTTTTATTTCTTCCCAAGTTAACTTCATAATTAATCGCCTTTGTATTCGCCCATCGATGAATAGAATTCTTGTGTTGCTCGCATAGTTAACTCGCGTATGCTTTTCTGATTTGAAGAATTGTCTATGTAGTAGTCGATCTTCTCATGCATTAGATCAAGAGTTTTAGCTCCGAAACGTACTACTTGATACTCTTCTAGTAAGTTCTTGTCAGAGCAATAAAACGCACTAGCTTTCTCACCACTGTAAGTTGTCCACTCAGTGAACTCGTATTTTACACCTTTGTATATCATAGTTAGTTTCTTATTGCGTAAGCAGCAGCGCTACCTAGTTCTGTTAATACTTTGTTTGCTCGTTTTAGTACGAATAGTACTTTGTGCTTGAATTTTCTCATAGTTTAGTTATTAGTAGATTTGTAGAATTGTATTCTTGTTTCAACATCTTGTTTAGTGATCTCGCCACTCATTTGTTTTAGTATATCACTCGACATATCTATTTGTTTACCGTTAGGTAGATTTAGTATAAATTGCATAGTGATATTTTAAATAGATTCCCAATATAGTTCTTTTTGTTCGTCGCTTAAACCGTAGAGGTTATCTTGACCAAACATCTCTTGACAGATTTTAGTTCTTCTTTTTGCTTCTGTGAAAGATCTCGTCACCTCATCCCACGCTTGTTGATTAGTTAAATACATAGTTATTAAATTTAGTAGTCGTTAGTGGAATCGAACCACCTCTAACCGTTACGACTTAGATACTCGATAGTACTATTGCTCTAGTACTTCACGAGCGATCACTGGTACACTTGTACTTGAAGTATAAGATTTGTACTTGATGAAACACGCCATTGTATCTAGTTTTGACTTCATTACTTCATACACTTTATCGTGATTGTAAGTGACTGATTTACCATTTTTGAAGTTGACAGTGATTAGTTGGTTTTTACCAATTAGAGATTTTCTGATTACAAATCTTTTTGAAATTAAAGTTGACATAGTTATTATATTTAAAGTTATTAATTATTTACATAGTTATTATCCATTGAGTACTGTATTTTGTTTGAATACGAGTGTACTTTTGTTTACTTGTAGAGAAGTAGTAGATAGTCTTACTCTGAGTCTCTTTGTGTGTAACTTAACTTATTAGTTGTTGTTACATAGATATTATCAGAGAGCGACCGTATTATGTTCGTAAGAAATATATAGAAAAGAAGAGCGAAGTACGGAGTTTCTACGAAGTGCTATACACGAGGTGTATTACCTCCACACTCGCGTAGGGCGGAGTCTACTCTTCCGATCATATTTCAAGATCAGGCCAATATGTTTTATTAGATTATCTTACTAGTGCAGTAGTTAGTCTGTAATTAATACAGATCTAACACTCACTGGAATACTAGTTGATGATGTATATGATTTATACTTTTCCCAACAGTTCATAGCATTTAGCTTTTCTTTCATAGCTTCATACGCATCGTCATGTGCATACTTTGCTGACTTTCCATTTTTGAATGTTACTTCAATAATAGTGTTAGTGTTGATTAACGATTTGCGAACTAAGAATCTTTTTGATTGTAATGTTTTCATAATGTAAGTATTTAATTGTTATTAGTATGTTTAAGTTACATAGATATTATCAAGATCGATCCGTATTTTCTCTGAAAAAAAAAAAAAATAGTAAAAAAATATATGTAAAAAAGATAAAAATATAATATGTAAATGGTTGGAAATCAAGAGTATATATGCGAAAAACTATAAAAACAAGGGGGGCCCGCTGTTGTAAAAGTAAAAAGGTAAAACGCTGAAAACCAGGGAGTTAGGGGGCAACCCCATGGTTCCCTATATCTAACGTATTTTTAAATACTGTGACATAAGCCTGTTAAGGTTATATAGTAAGGGGCTATTGTCACACTTTTACTATTTGCCCTAGTTATAGTAAACATATAAGTAAATAACCACCTTTTCATGTAAGTATATAATGTATACACTAATACTAATCATATGCCACAAAAACTATCACCTAAAGCTTCAGCAGCTAAAAAGAAACGCGACTTAGCAGCAGCTAACTCAGCAGACAGGAAAGCTAAAAGAGCTGATAGTCAGAAAAAGCGTAGAGCAGCTACTAAAAAGTATGGTGCAAACTGGTTAAAGGGTAAAGACTACGACCATAACACAGGAAGATTCACATCGACATCTCACAATAGAGGCGGGACACAGTCGAAGAGTAAAAAGGATGGTACTAAAGCGGAGAAAAAACAATCAAGAAAGTAAATGGCAATAATATATTCATATCCTTACGATCAAACAGTAAATGACGCAGACGCATGGGTAGGTACTGACTCCATTACTAGGAGAACAAAACAGTACACGGCTAAAGCGATAGCAGACTACCTGAATATAAAAGGTAAGATCGCAGTTGCTGGTCAAATGAATTATCAGTTTATTACAATTCCATCAAACAAAGCAGGAACTTTTGCTTTCGCGTCAGGAAGCGGTGGCGGTACTGCTTGGTCAAGTATTACTTCTATAGTTATATCAAAAAAAGACTTGTCTGGTCAAGTTGTTTCACCTTTCTTAGAGTATTTAGTAGATGAACAAATAATGTTTCAAGACGTGGCTGAAAAAGGTTCATTTGGGCATTATATAATGAGAGGTTACACGCAGATTGGTACAACCGACTTCTACACATTAACATTGGAATATTTAGGAGGTAGTGGATCTATATCTATGGATCACTATTATACTCTCGTGAATTTCTTCATGGAGAGAAATATTCAAAACGTTGTAACAAGTGTCGATACTAGTGACACAGCGTTTATAGACATGACACCTACGACGCCTACTTCTGGTGACGTACAAATAACAGCATCATTGTCAGCTACTGGTACGCCTGATAATACTACATTCCTACGAGGAGATAACACTTGGATTAAAGCAGATAAGGATTTTGTTTTTACTCAAGGAACACCTTCTGCAACATGGACCATACAACATAACATGGACAAACTACCGGCAGTTGCCGCAGTAAATAACAATAACATGATCGTGTATGGTGATGTTCTATATGTAGATAATAACAATTTAACAATAACTTTCTCAGGAGGCTTTTCAGGAAAAGCGTACTTAAACTAAACCAAAAAAAAATGGCAATTAATTATTTAAACAGTATTGACCTAAATCAGAACGAACTGATACATGGTACAATAGAGAATCAAGCAAGTGACGCTTTAGCTGGAACTCCGGTTGAAGGTCAATTGTATTTTAACACAACAGCTCAAGTCCTTAAAGTAGGTAGAGACGACGGTGCTGGTACAATGGAATGGGTAGAAGTAGGTGGAGGTGTAGAAACACTAGACACTACCAATGGTACTTATATTAATTTAACACCTACCACGCCATCTATTGGAGATGTAATAGTTACCGCTGATTTATCCGCGGCAGACGGAACAGCAGCTACTACTGCAAGATTCTTAACCAAAGATAACACATGGGCAGTACCTGCTTTTGATGACTACTCAAGTTGGTCATTAGAGGGTGATAGTGGAACAGCTGAAACAGTAAGTTCTGGAGAAACTGTAGATATTGCTGGGGGATTAAAAATAACTACCGATATAGCTGCTAATAGAACTTTAAATATAGTTCACGATTTACAAGCACAAACAGATTCTGCAAATACAGATGCTCCAGGATATGGAGGTACTTTTACTGTCGTAGACACTGTTACTAGAGATACAACAGGTCACGTAACAGGTATAAACGTAAAAACAGTTACAATACCAGCTTCTGATAATACAAACACTACATACGGCTTAGACAAAGCAGCGGGTAGTGCTAATTTAATTTTAGCAGCAGATGGAACAGATCAAGATACTATTGTATTTGCTGGCACAGCTAACCAGATTGAAGTAGACGTTGCAACTGAAGATAGTTATACTTTTAAATTTCCAACAGCAGGAGTTGTTTTACCAGATGGATCGACTGCTACGACACAAGCCTCAGGGGATAGTTCCACTAAAATAGCAACAACAGCATTTGTACAATCTTCATTAACAGGTTTATTAGAATTTAAAGGAGGATTTAATGCGAACACCGGAGATATTGTTGGCGGTGGTAATTTAACATCAGGAGCCACTAGAGTTGCTGTTGCAGTAGGTGATTACTATGTAGTAACCGTAGATGGTGACTTCTTTGGAAACACAGCAACACCACTTACAGTAGGTGATTCTGTTATAGTGCAAACAGCTGCCGCTGCAGGGGCTTCTGTTGAAGGTGACTTTATAGTCGTACAATCTGATACTGATTTAGCAACCGCAACAACTGTAGGTTTAGGTAATGTAGTTCCAGGAACTAACGCCACAATAACGGCCCCATATACTAACGGAACTGCTTCAATAGAGGTTGTTGATTCAACCGCTGGTCAAAAAGGTGCTGTAATTGTAGCTGGTGGTACTGGTATAACTGTTGGTTACGCTTCAGGTACCGCAACTGTAACAAATACAGACACAAACACCTCTAATACTGCTACTGGTACTATTACAGCAGGTCAACTATCAGGAACGGTTACACATGCTTTCGGTATTAACACTATTGTTCAAACTATAGATTCTTCTGGCAATACAGTTTACTGTGATATTTCTAGAACAGCTACAACTTCTGTAGCAACAATCTCAGCGACTCAAGCAACAGATATTACTATCCTTGTTCAAAAGATAGGATAACAACAAACTCAAATTAAATGGCGATAAATTTTTTAAATACAGTCGCGGTAGACGAGAACGTCCTATTCGTAGATGCAACTAATAACCGGGTAGGTGTTGGAACTTCCACGCCTGGCTCGGTGCTAGATGTCCAAGGAAGTCAAGGGCAATTATTTTCTATAACTGACAACTTATCTGGAGATATATTTGCTGTGTCTGACATTTCAGGAGTACCTATAATGACAGTCAACTCAAGTGGTCTTTCTACTTTTTCAGGCTCTTTAAAAGTTGGAGCTGACGCAGGTGGTTATGACGTATTCTTCTATGGAAATGCTGCAGGTGAAAGAATGGTATGGGATGAAAGCGAAAGTCGCTTAATAATAAACCATGACACTGATAACTTTGGGCTTGGTATATTTACGGTTTCATCAGCATCAATGACACAACCTCAACTTAAAGTTGGTAGAGATTCAGGTCAATATTGGGGAGTTTATACTGACGACAGAAACGCACATTTAGTGCATAGGCAAGATGAAACTACTGGTACTATTACCACCAGGTTTGATCAATGGGATAGTAATATAACTGACACTAACGGAGAGTGGTTATGGAGACATGGGAATGGTACTGGTGGAGCAATGACAAACGCGCTTACGCTAACTCAAGGAGGTAACGCAACTTTTGCAGGTAGTGTACAATTAGCAGATACAAAAAACCTACAATTTATCGGAGCATCAGGTGACCATGCTAGAATATTCTACACTCAAGGCGACGGAACAACAGGAGATGTTTGGTCACACGCATTTTATCAAAACTCGGGGTATCAAGCGGGTATTGATTTTTACTCAGCTACTGAAGCTGCAGGTAGTGGTAGTATTAGGTTTAAATCAGGAGGTAATAATGTAGCACTTACATTAGACACTTCACAAAACGCAACTTTTGCAGGCACAGTAAATATTGTTGGTACAAACTCCACAAACCAAGAGTCGGTGTTGTTAAGAGGAATAACATCTGATGGCAGTGATTTGTTAGGTAGTATAAGAACTGCTAACACTGGTGGGTATAATCAAGAGATGAGGTTTTACACTTCTAACGCGAGTGGAACATCAGACGAAGATTTAACTTTAACTTTAAAACCAGATCAAAGCGCAACTTTCGTAGGTGATGTAACAGCACCATCATTTTTAGGTGACTTAAACGGTACAATAAACACAGCAACTACAGGTGTAACACAAACAGCTGGTAATAACTCTACGCTGATAGCAACAACTGCTTATGCGGATGCAGCAGCAGCAGCGGTTCCTGTCGGGGACTACCTACCACTAACAGGTGGCACAATGACTGGTTCTATTGCTATGTCAAACCAGAATATAACCGGTGTTAATCAAATAACCATAAATGATCCAGGTGAGGGCATTATTTTCCAAGGAACTACAAACGTAAATCTTTATGTCATAGATGACACTACAGATAGTATTGTAAACTTTGATAATGCAAGCGAGATCAGGAGAGATGGTGTTAGAGTAGCCGATGTACCTTATATAGCTTCAAGAAGTCAACAATTAATGACAAACTATAATGGGTTATTAGGTAACAATTATAATTTTCCTGGTTGGACTTTTGATGGTGAAGAATCTAATTATTCCCCAGGTTCTTTTAAATTTGTTGGTAGTAGCGGTAATTCATTTACTTCAGAGTTTATGGCAGTTGACACTGCTTATAAATATAAAATGTCTCTTGACGCTAAGACTTTAAATGGGGTAGGAAGATACTATTGTATGACTCTATGTTATGATGTTGATCAAAATCAAATCAACGCAAATCATCACATGTATAGAGCTAATACCTCTACTACTTTAGCTGTTGCTTTAAATCCTGGAGACACAACTGTTACTTTAGCGGGTACGGGATCCAACTGGTATGATGGAGGTACAGCTGGCGTATCTACTCATTTAAGATCTCTTATAATATGGGAATACACAAATAGTTTAGGATATACTTACCCTCCAGAAACATACTCAAGATTATGGTATAGTAATGCTTGGGATCCAAACAGTATAAATGGAAACGTAATAACACTTAGAACTGCGTGGACAGGACCTTCTTATCCAGTAGGCACTCGATTAAGTAATGGTAGCGCGGGTGGATCTTACAAATACAATGTAATGTCTAACACTTTGTTGACTACTGACTGGGTACAATACTCAGGTTTTATGGATGGTGTTGATTTATCAGGTACAAATGTATATAATAAGTTTCCTCCAGGTACATCTAAAATTAAGATGGGCTTTTTACCTAACTATAACTCCGGTAGCACAGGTGCTGATACTATTTGGATTACTAACTTTAACGTTGGAATTGACACTGTACTTACTAAAGGTGATCAGAGCATTGCCGGCACAAAAACGTTTACAACAGTACCGGTTGTTGGGACCATGGCGGTAACTGATGATTCTACCTCTGCTGCTTCTACTGCTTGGGTGAAAGATCAAGCGTATATAACTTCAGCTTCAGTTGGTGACGGGGAAATAAACGGAGCAACCTCTGGTCTTGGTATTTCTGGCTCAATGAGTGCTACAGCAAATCAAGCTGGTAATACTACATTTACAGTAACATCAAATGCTGCAACAGCGGCAACGGCTAATACTATCGCGTATAGAGATAGCTCTGCTGACCTTACCGCAAGATTATTTAGAGCTAATTATGCAAATCAGAACACAATAAGCGGGGCAATGGCTTTTAGGGTTAACAATGGTACAGATAATTACACGCGTTATTGCAGTAGCTCTTCTGCTATTAGAACGTTTTTAGGAGTACCTGCTTCAGGAGATTTAAACAATTACTTACTAAACACAACAGATACGTTTACTGGCTCATTAATTATAGACGGAGACATAAGAGGTAATGGCCAGCAGCTTATATTAAACGCAGGTGAATCCGGTAGCTACGCTACAGGGCAAACAGATGAATATGTTTATGCCAACGCAGAGAGTGGTCTAATTGTAAGTTCATCTCCGGATAACTGGGGTAGTGGTTGGGCAGGTAGAAATACAGCTCATATAAATAAAGCAGATGCATCATCATATTTACCTGGTGATTTATCAATAGCTTCAGCTTTACTTTCAAACCAAGAGAATACAGATATAGATACAGGAGCTGAAGTAGTTGCTCAGGTTGCACATGCTACCTATACAGCGGCATTTTTTGACTTTGTAGTTAAGAAAGGTACAAATGTAAGATCAGGTACAGTTTATGCTTGCCACAATGGAGATACAACCCCTTTAGTAGAATTCACAGAAACATCGACAAATGACTTAGGTGACACGTCGGATGTTACATTAAGTGTAGATATATCAGGAGCTAATATGAGATTATTAGCAACAGTGACTTCAGATGACTGGATTGTTAAATCATTAATAAGAGCAATATAATGGGATTTTATAGAGGACCAAATATAGTAACGGATGGATTATTAATAGCTATTGACGCAGGAAGTGAAAGAAGCTACTCTGGATCAGGAACTTCTGTTTCTAATATAATAGATGATTCAACTTATACTCTTCAAAATAGTTTGAGTAAAGTTAGTGATAAAGGTGGTACTTGGGATTATGATGGTGTAGACGATTATATATCAGGGCCTTCAATGTCTTTTGGAAATTTATCAGGATATACAATAGCTTTTTGGGCAAGAAGAGATTCAGAAAACAAAATGTATGTTAGCACTAATAATGGTACTTTTTATTGGTACGGTGATAACAGTTGGAGATATGGAAACGGCGGCGGCGGTGAATATTATTACCCTAAAAATGTAAGCATACCATTAGGCACTTGGGGTTATTACGTGGCAACATATGATGGGACTAATGTAAAAATATATAGGCAAGGAATATATCAAGGAGCAAAATCATCTACAGGCACTGTAAACTTTGATTCTCTTACTTGGCAATTTGGCAAACACGCTGCTAGCGGAAGTTATTATTTTAATGGATTAGGTGGTAATATTTACCTATACAACAAGGCATTAACTCAAGCAGAAGTAACACAAAATTTTAACGCACAAAAATCAAGATTCGGATTATGATAACATACATTACAATAAATATGTCTGAAATAGCATTAGTTGATTTCAATCAAGTTATGGAGACATCAGAAGAAACAGTTAGACTATCAGTTGATGGTTTACAAACAGTATTAAAGTGGGAGGGTGATGAACCTGCATTTGTATCAACATTAAGTTCTTACGAAGGACCTTATACTCACGAAGAGATTTTAGCAATAATGGCTACTACAGAATGGGCAAGCCCAATAGACGAAGAATAATATGGGAGCATACGGAGGGCCAGATATAATAACGGACGGGTTAGTATTAGCATTAGATGCTGCTTCAGAGAGAAGTTATCCAGGAACTGGAACATCTTGGTATAATTTAACTAAAGAGAGCAATAACGGAGTATTAATAAATGGACCTTTGTTTTCAAATGATAATTATGGAGTTATAGATTTTGATGGTGTAAACGATTACGGTGTAATTTTTAGTTCACCTGCTTTTACTGTAAACACAAGAACAGTTGAAATTATATTTAGAATGAATGGATCATACTCTAATTATTCACCGTTAGCTGTATATTCGAATGGCTCATCTAGTAGTAATAGAATTTGGTTAGGTGTACAGGCTAATAAATTTCAAATGCACGGGTGGGGAACAGTTGATCCTATATGTACTACTACTATAGATTCTGATGAGTGGTATGTATGTACTTTTAGCTATAATAAACCTACTCAAGCGATGAAGGTTTATACAAACGGAGTTCTTGAATCATCTGTAACAAACACTCAAGGAGGGGTAAGTGCTTCTTCAAGTAACAACTGGGTTTTAGCAAGTATTCCTGGTGGATGGCAAGGTGTAACATATAGCGATACAAGCATTGCTTCTTTTAAAATATACGATAGAATACTATCAGATGATGAAGTATTACAAAATTACAACGCGATAAAAAACAGATTTATATAATGTACGTAGGGCCAAACTTAGGAGTATATGAAAACAACCCAGCTAAATCTGGTTATGATATTTTGCAGAATAACAAATCTGTACCTAGTGGTTCTTACTGGGTGAAAACATCTACCATGTCTTCTGCTCAAAAAATGTATGTAGATATGGTGACAGCGGGAGGCGGGTGGACATTAATAGTTTGTTCTGAAACACAAGGATCCGCATGGAATTCAACAACTGTGCTGTCATTAAATAGCTCAACTCCCAGTATAACAAGTAATTACTCTATACTTAGTTTAGCTAATTCATTAAAGACAAATTTAAGTGGAAAACTAAATTATAGAATAGATGCAGAAACAATGGGTACTTGGGGCGGAATATGGGAAGCGGATTTTGATAATACCTTTATAGCAACAGACCTGTCTAATGAAGTTGCTACTAATCTTGTAAAATGGAATACTTGGACTATAAATAGCACAGTTGGATCAAATCAAGCTGTATCAAATAGGATGCCTTGGATAGGTACAGGAGATAAAACTTTAAGTACTTGGAATAACACGGGATCCTGGTGGGGTACATTAGTTTCTAAATATAGCGGTTACAACCCTGCTCCTTACATATCACCACAAAAACAACAACCAGGTATAATTTGGTACTGGGTAAAATAAAATAATAACTTTTTGGATATTGAAAAAAAGATAATATGGCAAACGAATTTAAAGTAAAAAAAGGATTAATTGTTGCAGGAGCATCAGGCGGAACTGTTGTAGATGTTCAAGGTTCACAAGGGCAACTGTTTTCAGTAACCGATGACTTAAGCGGATCTATATTCGCCGTGTCAGATATATCTGGTGTACCAATAATGGATATCAACTCAAGTGGAGCGGTTGACATAGACGGTACTTTAACGTGTAGCGGAAATATAACAGGTCTCAGGTTAAGAGCAGGTGATGGAACTGATGGTGAATTCTATAGCGATACACCTGGACGTACTGCCTTTACATCAGGTGATTTCTACATACAGACTAGTGTAACTAATTATTACAACTACGCAACAAACCAATACCACGGTAATTCAAGCGGTGATAATCATTACTTTAGAGGAAATCCTTTAACAGGTGATAATTGGAGCATTACAACAGCTGGAGCAATATCTGCAGCAAGTACAATAACTGCTTCAGGTGGGTTTTTAGTCCCTTATGCAGGAGCTACTAAAAAACCTATGATAAATTTAGTCGGAGCTACTAATTATGGGTTATGGCATACTGAAGGAAGTGATGATATATTTTCTTTTGATTTTGGTGGAGTTTCAAAACAACAATTTTTTCAAAGTGGTAACGCAACTTTTGCAGGGGACTTAACGGTATCAGGCGGTGATATAACTTTAGGAGGTACTGGTAGAATACAAGGTATCGATACGGTATCAGCTGGAACAGACGCCGCTAACAAAACCTATGTTGACAATGCAGTAGCCGGCGTTCCTCAAGGTGATATTACGGCTGTAACCGCAGGTACTTTTTTAACAGGTGGCGGAACTTCTGGAGATGTAACACTTAATGCAGATGCTTCAAAATTAGCTCATATTGTTGATAGCTCTAATGGTAGCGTAGGTGCTGGTTGGATAACAGTTGCTCAAGCATCAGCCTCTAGAAAAGCTGGAGAGATTTACGTAACAGATGGAGAATCAAGTGATCACTCTTATATTAGAATAGAGTGGATGCGTAGTTACCAAGATAGTAATTTTACTGTATTAAACTGTGGAGGCCATGCCAACCGTATACAAGGGGTTAGAGTATTGGAACAAACTTCAGATAAAACGTACGGTAAGAAATACATTCAGATAAAAGTTACAGCATCAAGTAATTACTACGTTATTGTAACAGCTCCTGGAACAATACCTAATTATGGAGATTTTATAGCCGAAACCCCAGTGTTAGAAAATAGTAAGACTGGTTACAATATAAAAGGTAATACATTAGTAGATTTACAAAACTCAAGTATTGGATCAGAGCAAGGCATTACATCTGGAGGCAATATAGAATTAAATGACGCGCGTTATGTTTTTACTAGAGGAGACGTTTTATCTCTTTCTTCTGGTGGCGCTGGTTCTGGTACTGAAATCGTGATAGACGATGCTGGTAGTACCATTAAGTTAGAATCTGATTCAATAGTTAAAGGTGAATTTAGAGTTTCATCACTTACAGACGGAAACGGAGATGATGTATTTGTAGCAACTGCTGGAAATGGTTCTTTTACTTTAGGAGACACTCAGGCGTTAGGAGATGCAGCTCTTATATCAGGTGATTCAAGTAATATCTATATAAGTAACGACGGCGCTTACAGCTTAGTTGCTGACTCTAGTAATGATATATCCATTCCTAATGGAGGATTAACTGTTGGAGGTGATATCACAGGAGCTACTCTTGTGAAAAGCGGAGGAACAAGTTCTCAATTCTTAAAAGCGGATGGAAGTGTTGATTCAAGTACATATTTAACAACTGAGACCGGTGCGAGAATGGTACAGTTTACTAGAGCAGGTATAAACTCTAGCACGTACACTATGATAGCTACTGTTAATGGTAACAATCTTGCTTCTATTTTAAAGATGACAATGACTGGTACAAGTGGTAACGTAGTGTTTGCTTCTACTTTTGATATAACAGTAAATCATTCAACGGATATACATGTTAAATCTTCTAACGGTGACTACACAGAAGTTACGCTAAGGATAACATCTGATAATAACGAAGATTTTTCAATTGAAGCCAAGCACAATGGCTCAACTTCAACAACAGCTGAAGTATGTATATATCCATTAGCTGATGAAGTAATAACACCAACAACTACAGATCCAGGTTATACGGGTGCTGAATACGAACATACAGCTACTGAAGGTTGGAGGTTTGGAGGTGAGGATGGAAATGTTGAGTCCTCTAATGTTATAGTTGATGGTAAAATAGGAGTAGGAACGACTGCACCCGCAGGGCTTCTAGAAGTTAAAGGCGCTGCTCCTTATATATACATAAGTGATACCACAGAAACAGACTCGGGTATAATTTTTAGAGATATCGATGCTGGTATGTCTCAAGCGGCTGCTATAAAGTTTAATTCAAGCAACAATAAGCTTCAATTTTACAACAACGACACAACAACTGTAAGGATGACTATTGATACTGCAGGTAACGTAGGTATTGGAACTACTACTCCTGGTGATAAATTACACGTTAATGGCACTGTTAAATCTGAAGCTCCAACTACTAGTGATTGGGGGTTTTTAGGTCTTAATAGCGCAGGAACTGCTTCATCAGGATTATGGTTTGACAATGGAAGTGGAGATATATTGTTAAGAAGATCAGATAATAGTCTACAAACAAGGATAAGATCTGCTGGTAGTAGTTATATCAATGGAGGTAGTTTAGGTATTGGTACTACAAGTCCTAATACAAAGCTTGATGTTATTTCTGGAACAAATAATGGTATTAGAATATCAGCAACAGACACCACTAGTAACTGGAGAGATATTACTATAAGAAGTTATGTAACTCAAGCTGAAGCCGCTGCTTTAACTGACCATACTCATTTTTTCACCACTAACCCATCGGGACAGTCTGACCCCGCTTTTCAAAGATACGGGGGAACTGTAATACAATGTAGAGATGATGGTAATTCAAACTTTGCTATAAGAATAGGAAATGGAAATGGACATGCTACAGCTTTAAATATAAATGCTTCAGGAGTAACAACTTTTAACAATACAGTAACAGCTACGAACTTTATACTGTCTTCTGATGAAAGAAAGAAAACTAAAATAAAGGATTTAGCATGTAATAATATAGATGTAAACTGGAGATCTTTTGAATTAAAGCAACACAAAGGTGAGTATAGAACTGGTGTTATAGCTCAAGAACTAGAGAAAAAACATCCTGAATTTGTTAACACTGACGATGAAGGGTTTAAATCAGTTAAGTATATAGATTTATTAATCGCTAAGATAGCTGAGTTAGAAGCTAGGTTGGAAAAACTAGAAAAATAATGGCCGTACCTGATACAAGTACTTTTACACTGCAAGACGTTGTTAACGAAGTAAATCCAACTACAGATGATTTAATTGATTGCTTTGCAGACGCTGTAGCTAGTAAATTTGATTCCACTTATAGCGGATCAAAAAACCAATTACTAAATTTTAGAAATTATGGAAATAATACTCCTGTCGTAAGTTTAACAACAACAGAAAACCAAGGTTATTTTTTGAATTTAAGTTGCACCGCTAGTAGCAATCAAACTTGGGTTGCGTCTGGAAGTGCGTCTCAAACTATCACTAGTAATAGTCCTAATTTCACTTATTCCGTTTCATCACCAGCAATAGTAGACATAGATATAACTAATCCATCTATATCAGAGTTAAATGCGACAAATTGTGATCTAACAAGTGCTGTTATAACAAGTAATAGTAGTTTAACGGATATAGTAGTTAATGTAAATAGTTTAACTACAATAAGCTATGGTAGTAACACTAGTTTAGAAAAACTGTATTGTGATAATAATTCTTTAACCTCTATTGATTTATTAGGATGTACCTCTTTAGATTTTTTAAGAGCTTATAATAACACTTCTTTAACTTCAGTTACTAGAATGAGCAATTTTAGTTCAATGCTTTTTTTAGATTTAACAAATACAAATTTATCATCCGCAAACAAAGATCTTGTATATATAGACTTAGACAACAATGGACTAAGTAACGGAACATTAAAGATGGATCTTGGTAGGACCTCAGCCAGTAATTCCGCTAGAACAAGCTTAATATTTAAGGGGTGGATAATAACTGAGGTTTAGAATTAACAAATAAATAAATAAATAAATAAAAATGGCAATTACTTACAAATGGGAAATCCCACAAATGAACGCTCATATTCAATCAGAAGGTGAAGACAACGTAATTTACACAGTACATTACAGATATATAGGTTCAGAAGAATCTGGAGGAGTTACTTATTCATCAACTAACATTGGAACACAAAGTTACATATATGTAGCAGGAGAGCCTTTTACGCCTTACGAAGACACTGAGGCTTTTGAAGCTGTAGTTGTTGGTTGGTTAGAAGATTCTTTAGATGTAGATCTAATGCAAGCTAGTATAGCCGCGAGTATACAGGCACAAATTACGCCAGTTAATGAAGACTTATACTTTACATGGCAAGACCCTGTACAGCCAGCTTATGAGGTTTAATTAGGTAAAAAACTACTATTTCAAGTGATGATATAAATATATCAAATCAAATCAAATTTAATTAAATTATGTCAGACAAAATTGTTAAAAACTTAAACTTTGGAGAAGATGCTAAAGTTACAGTATTTAAAGGTATAGAAAAACTAACTAAAGCTGTTAGCTCTACTCTTGGAGCTAGCGGCAAATGTGTTATCTTAGAAGATGGTGGTGGTAAACCTGTAATTACTAAAGATGGTGTGACTGTAGCTGATTCTATAGTCTTGCTAGACCCCGTAGAAAACATGGGCGCCACATTATTAAAAGAAGCAGCTAGAAAAACTGTTAAAGAAGCGGGTGATGGAACGACCACAGCTACAGTGTTAGCTCATTCTATACTTAAACAAGCTTACAAGCTTGATAAAGATTACAATAATAGAGACTTAAAAAACGGCATCAACAGTGCTGTTGAAAAAGTTGTAAAATACTTAGAGAAAAACTCTATACAGGTAACAGGTGATATGATTGACTCTGTGGCCACTATATCAACAAACAATGATCCAACCTTGGGTAAAGTCATTGGAGACGCTTTTAGATCAGTAGGAGAGACCGGAGTGGTTATGATGGAGCCAACAAGTGAGTCTGAAACTTATGTAGATGTAGTAGATGGAATACAATACGAGAAAGGATTAACAAATTCTAATTTTGTAACGAATAAATCAACAAAAGAGGCTGTGCTTGAAAACCCTCTAGTACTGTTAGTTGATTCACCTATAGAAAGTATTAGGCAAATACAATCTGTGTTAGAATATGTTATTAAAAACACGAAGTCTTTACTTATTGTTGCTGATATAGACCAACCAGTTTTATCAGCTTTAGCAATGAATAAGGTTAAAGGAAACATAAAAGTTAATGTTATTAACGCACCTACTTTTGGTATTAACAAGAAAGATACCTTAACGGATTTATCTATGTTAACAGGTGCTACTGTTATAAATGAAGATCTTGGAGATGACTTGGATCTTATATCAGTTGATAAATTAGGTGAGTGCGTTAGAAGTGTTACTGGTGAACAAGATACTATAATACAAATAAAAGAAACGCCAGAAGAAGTAAATGAGCTTATTAAGAAAATTAAAGAGCAACTTGAAACTGAAAAATCTCCTGCAAACGTTATACGACTTGAAACTAGACTTGCACGTTTATCTGCTAAGGTTGCAGTTGTTAAGGTTGGAGCGAATTCAGACATTGAACTTAAAGAAAAGACGGATAGAGTCGAAGACGCTGTCTGCGCTACAAAAGCCGCCATCAAAGAAGGTATAATACCAGGTGGAGGTATTGCTTTATTAAACGCGTCAACATATATAAAAGCTAAAAGCAAAGGTGAAGAAGTTTTGTTACAAGCTATAAAAGCACCTTATGAGACTATTCTTTCCAATGCTGGTTTAGAATTGGTTTATCCTGATAAAAAAAATAGAGGATTAAACGTTGTTACGGGTAAGGATGTGAATATGGTTAGAGCTGGTATTATAGATCCACTGCTAGTAACTAAAAGCGCTTTAAGAAATGCAGCTTCAGTAGCAACTACTATATTATCTACAGATTGTGTAATTAATAATTTAAGAGTTGGAGATGAAAGCAATAGGTAGAAATTTAATTATAAAGAAAACAAAAGAAGGGACCACTAAAACTAAAGGTGGTCTACTTCTTGCTGAATCACATAGAGAAGATATTAGATATATAGAAGCTAGTGTAATTTCTATTGGAAGTGACGTAGTTGGCGTTAAGGAAAATGATAAGATATTTTTCGATAGACATGCCGGTCACAAAATAGAAATAGATAAAGATTTTTATCACGTCATTAAACTAGAGGATATAGTTGTTGTTTTATGAAAAGGCTAGACGCAAGAGATATAAAAGATATGAACTTGCTAAAACATTACCGTATAATACGCAAATGGGCCTGTAAAAACAACAATCTAAATGACGCTGATTTAGAGCTTTTGATATACCTTGATTGTATGGAGCACTTTTCAAAGCAAGATTTTAAAACTGGCTCCTACTCTTACAGTTGGGACAATAGACGTTGGAATAAGCTATTAAAAGCGGGCTGGATAAAGGTTTGGAGACCTAGAAACAGAACTACACAGTTATACAATATATATCAAGTATCTTTCCAAGGAAAGCAACTTATAAATAGAATATACAGAATAATGCTAGGTGAAGATGATATACCAACCAGTTCAAGAAGAAATAAGATAATAAGCGGTAATAGTTACACAGATAAAGTTTTAACTACAGCCATATACAATGTTAATAACGATAAAAAAAGATAACTATGCCAAATTACAAACAAGACTTAAAAGCTACAACTGGCAACGCACCTACAAAGTATGTTGACCCGATGACTGGACAACAGATTCCAGACCAACAACTAACATACGCTACACCTACGCCAGGTAATCAAATGGGTTTTGCTAAACCATTGTTTAACCAAGCCGTGAATAACGCTGGTCAACAGATGTTTGGTAGCGTAGAGCAAAGACAAAAATCTATACAAAACCAAGCTGGTGTAATTCAAACTCCAATGTATTTTAAAGATCAAACAGGAGATGGGAAGATAACTAAGGCAGACGTTATAAAAGCTAGAACTGAAGGATATAAAGAATAAAAATATAAAAAATTATGGCAAAAAAAAATATAAAAGCAAGCTCAAGCGCGGGAGGCGTTGTTGGTGAAAACACTATTTGGGACGGACCATTAAGTCAACTAGGTAGACCACACGGTAAAGGATCCAGCAGTGGAGCTAAAGGTATGAAATTAAAATTAGCTGACTGCGGTTGTGATTCTATAAAGGGACCAATAACTCAAATAGCTAAAGGATAATATGGGTTCACTAGGAGATATAAAACTGTATATGATAAACGCTAGCGCATTAGCTGTGTCTATGTCTAACATAGATGTAATATTAAAATTAACTCTTTTAGCCGTATCTATTGGTTACACTATTCAGAAATGGTATAATTTAAACAAAAAAGACGATGGCAAAACTAGATAAATCTAAAATGGCTTGTAATAAGCCTAAGAAGACACCAAGCCACTCTACTAAATCTCATGTAGTAAAAGCTTGTTCAGGTGGTAAAGAGAAAATAATTAGATTTGGCCAACAGGGAGTTAGTACAGCTGGTAAAAAAACTGATGCTAAGTCAAAAGCTAGAAGAGCTAGTTTCAAAGCTAGACACGCTAAGAATATTAAAAAAGGTAAAATGTCAGCTGCTTATTGGGCTGATAAAGTTAAATGGTAAAAACAAAATAATTATGTACGCAAAAAAATCACCAGCTAAAATGGGTCATGGAAAATCTCCAGCCAAAATGAAAGGATCTTTTGTATCTAAACATTGCGCAACATCTTCTCCATTGCAAAAGAAAGGTTGTAAGAAAAAGTATTAATATGGCTTTTAAACTTAATCCACCGTTTAAGTGTGATAACACTCCTATATATAGAGTTGATATGGAGGAAGGTGTTTTAGGTATGGCTAACAAAAATGGTACGATACTTATAAACAAGTACTTAAGCCCTGCTAAATCTAAAGAGGTTGTAGACCACGAAATGATACATGTAGACCAGATTAAACGTGGTGATTTAGATTACGATGATAACAACGTGTACTGGAAAGGTAAAAAATATTCAAGAGCTCAAATGAATGAAGGGGCTAAAAACTTGCCTTGGGAAAAAGAAGCATATAGAAAATCATAAATAAAATAAAAATGGCGAAAATTAAAAAACCAAGTAAAACACCTTTTTACAAGACTGGACCTGTTGACCCTAATCCAAAAGAAAAACAACCAAAAGCTAAAGCAGGTGAAATACCTGGACTACAGGAGATTAAGCAGAGGTTTAAGGGTAAGTATGAAGTTACAGCTAAAAAAGGTAAACTTAATAAATATACTTTAACAGATAAGAGTGGTAATTCAGTTTCTTATTCCGCTGGGCCAAAAAGCAAAAAAGACAAAAGAACTCTTGCTGACGCTATAAACGAATCAATAAAATGAAAAAAATATTACAATGGCTTACTGGCGGAGTAATAAAAGAAGTTGGTAATGTTATTGATAAGCTTACGACAACTAAAGAAGAAAAACTAGAGGCTCAAAGACTAATACAAGAAATATTAGAAAAAGCTGATAGCGAGGCTCAAGCGCAAGTTACTGATCGTTGGAAAGCTGATATGAATAGTGATAGTTGGTTATCTAAAAACATAAGACCTATGGTTTTGATATATCTAACATTCGTGTTTAGTGTTTTATCTTTTGCAGATGGTAATATAGGTAGCTTTAAAGTAGATGAATCCTACACACCTATATTCCAATCGTTACTAATAACAGTGTATGGCGCTTACTTTGTTGGCCGTACTTGGGAAAAAAATAAAAAATCAAGTGATAATAAAAATAAGTAGAAATATAATCAATTAAATTAAATCAAAATGTCAAAAATTAAAAAAGAACAATTAGAAAAAATTCAAGATCAGCAAAGTAGACTTCAATCTATATTAACAGATATAGGAGTTATTGAGGTTCGTAAACACGAAGCGCTACACGCTCAAGCAGCTGTTTCTCAAGAAATACAAGCTGCTAAAAAAGAACTTGAAGAAGAGTATGGCGCTGTTACTATTGATATGAGCGATGGTAGTTATACTTTAATTGAAGAAGAAAAAGAAGCTGATTTATCTGTTGTTAAATCAGATGAATAATGAGCTCTGTAATTAGAAAAATAAGTATAGGTTCTGATTACAAAAATGATGCAATGCATTATGCTGTAAGTCAACAAGTTTACGGAGGTCATACTATATCAGCTATATTGTACTCTGAGGACGATAATTCTTACAGTATATATATTAAAAAGAAAGACGAGATAATGCCATGGAAGAAATTTAACTCTAACATGGCTATATCCGTTGAATATGATTTAGAGTATTAATGAATAGTTTATTTGAATTTATCGTAAGACCAATAAACAAGAGATACGATAACGAGATTAAAGTAGGTGACAAAAGCCTAATAACTAATGCTAATACTGAAGACTTTAAAGCCGTTAGTAACAAAGCTGTGGTAGTTTCTACTCCATCTGCTTACAATACGTCAATTAAAAGTGGTGATATAGTTATTATACATCATAATGTTTTCAGAAGTTTTTTTGACATTAGAGGCAAGAGAAAAGATAGTAGGTCTAAATTTATAGATGATCTATATTTTTGCTCACCTGATCAAATATATTTATACAACAATTCTGGTCATTGGAAATCTTTTCAAGATAGATGTTTTGTAAAACCATTGCTAGATAATAATGATCTAACGCTGGATAAAGAAAGAAAGCTTATAGGAATACTAAAATATGGTAATAGTTCCTTAGAAGCCGTTAAAATCGTTCCTGGAGACCTAGTAGGCTATACGCCTTACGGTGAGTTTGAATTTATAATTGATGGAGAACGATTATATTGTATGAAATCAAATGATATTGTAATTAAATATGAATATAAAGGAGACGAAGAGGAATATAATCCAAGCTGGGCAAACAGCAGTTGAAGAGTTGATAAAAGTGGCTAAAGAAGCTATTGTAGACTCTGACGACGATATATCTGCTGATAGATTAAAAAACGCAGCAGCTACAAAAAAACTAGCTATTTTTGATGCTTTTGAGATATTAAAACGTATCGAAGACGAAGAGAATATGCTTAACGAGAAACCTATAGAAAAGAAGGAGAAGACTTTCAAGGGGTTTGCAGAAGGAAGATCTAAGTAATGTACGAGCAATCACTATATAAAGTACTACCTAATTATATTAAACCTAAGGTTATAAATAAAAAGAATAGATATAACAAATGGGTGTACGGTTATGATAAGGAGTTTGATATGATCGTTATCAGTAAAACTGGTAAAATAGGGGAAATATATGAAATACAAAACATTAAAATAGCTTTACCAAAAGAAGATGATGTTGTTAAATTCGAGGGAGATAGATGGAGGCATACTGAGTACCCAAAAGAGCTTTCAAAAATAAAATCAGTATTCGATTGGGATGAATACCCTACGCAATTTAAAGAAAAATGGTATGAATATATTGACAAAGAATTTAAGAGACGTGAAGAAGGTTTTTGGTTTTTTAACAAAGACAAGCCTTCTTATATTACTGGTACTCATTACATGTACCTGCAGTGGTCCAAAATTGATATTGGGCAGCCAGACTTTAGGGAGTCAAACAGATTATTCTACATATTCTGGGAAGCTTGTAAAGCGGACATCAGGTGTTATGGAATGTCATATCTCAAAAACAGACGTTCTGGCTTTTCATTCATGGCGTCAGGAGAGACTGTTAATATGGCGACCATATCGTCGGATTCACGGTTTGGAATTTTGTCCAAATCTGGAGCCGATGCTAAGAAAATGTTCACAGATAAGGTTGTACCCATTTCTGTTAACTATCCCTTCTTCTTTAAACCGATCCAAGACGGTATGGACAGGCCGAAGACGGAACTCGCCTATCGCGTCCCCGCCTCGAAACTTACCAGAAAATCCATCACTGAAACCTCTAAAGCCGAAACACTTGATGGGCTCGACACCACGGTTGACTGGAAAAACACAGGTGATAACGCCTACGATGGAGAAAAACTAAGATTACTAGTACATGATGAAAGTGGAAAATGGGAGAGGCCAAATAATATATTAAATAACTGGCGAGTTACAAAAACGTGTTTAAGACTAGGTTCTAGAATTATAGGTAAGTGTATGATGGGTAGTACGTCAAACGCTTTAGATAAAGGTGGTGAGAATTTTAAAAAGTTATATTATGATTCTGATGCAACAAAAAGAAACCGCAACGGTCAGACTAGCTCGGGACTATATAGTTTGTTCATTCCTATGGAATGGAACTACGAAGGATTCATTGATTCTTATGGATTACCTGTATTCGATACACCCAAGGAAAATGTTTTAGATCCTCTAGGCGATGTTATAAGTCAAGGAGTTATAGAGCATTGGCAGAATGAAGTTGATGGTTTGAAAGATGATCAAGATGGGTTAAATGAATACTATAGACAGTTCCCGCGAACAGAGGAACACGCTTTTAGAGACGAAGCTAAAGAATCTTTATTTAATCTAACTAAAATATATCAACAGATAGACTACAACGCTGATCTGCATAACACTTCTACGATAACAACGGGTAGTTTTATGTGGGAAAACGGAATAAAAGATAGTAGGGTATTATTCTATCCAAATAGAGATGGAAGGTTTAGAATATCATGGGTTCCACCTGTTAACCTACAGAATAGAGTAATAATAAAAAACGGTATTAAATACCCTGGTAATGACCACTGCGGAGCTTTTGGCTGTGATAGTTATGATATATCAGGTACTGTCGACAAAAGAGGTTCTAACGGATCTCTACATGGTTTAACAAAGTTTTCTATGGAAAACGTACCACCTAATTTATTTTTTTTAGAATATATAGCTAGACCTCAGACTGCTGAGATATTTTTTGAAGATGTATTAATGGCATGCGTATTTTACGGTATGCCTATATTAGCAGAAAATAACAAACCTAGATTATTATATCATTTTAAAAGAAGAGGTTATAGAGGTTTTTCAATGAATAGACCAGATAAAGTATATAATAAATTGTCTGTAACTGAAAGAGAAATAGGTGGAGTACCTAACTCCAGTGAAGATATGAAACAGTCGCACGCAGCAGCTATAGAAACATATATAGAAGAAAACGTAGGTAACACACCTAATGGTTATGGTAATATGTATTTTCAAAGAACACTGGAAGACTGGGCTAAATTCAACATAAACAATAGAACAAAGCACGATGCCTCCATAAGTTCAGGTCTAGCTATAATGGCTTGTAACAAGAATAGATACACACCTGTAGCGAGAAGAGAGCGTAAAAATATAGATTTAGGTATAAAACGATACGATAATAAAGGAACATCGTCAAAAATTATAAGATAAATGAAAGTATACACCAATGGTAATAGCTCTTTCCCTAGCCAAGTAGTTAGCGATGAAGTAAAAGCAAGCTTAGATTATGGTATTCAAGTAGCTAGAGCTATCGAGGGAGAGTGGTTTCAAGAAGGTCGTTCTGGCAACAGATACGCTCAAAGCTACAGCAACTACCATCAACTTAGATTGTATGCTAGAGGTGAACAATCTATAGCGAAGTACAAAGACGAGTTATCAATAAATGGTGATTTATCTTACTTAAATTTAGACTGGAAGCCTGTACCAGTTATACCTAAGTTCGTAGACATTGTTGTTAATGGAATGTCTAATAAAGAATACGATATAGTTGCTTACGCACAAGATCCTGAAAGTCAAAAGAAAAGAACAGACCACGCTAATGAAATAGCGGCTGATATGGTTGCTCAAGATTTAATACAGCAAGCTAAAGAAAATACTGGAGTAGATTTTTCAAGATCTAAATTAAACCAAGATGAATTACCTTCTAATCTTGAAGAGTTAGAATTACATATGCAACTCTCCTATAAACAAGGTGTTGAAGTTGCTGAAGAAGAAGTTATAAACAACACTTTAGCTAGGAATAAATATAATCTAACTAGGCGTAGATTAAACTACGATCTAACTGTTTTAGGTATAGCTGCAGTTAAAACAGGTTTTAATCCTTCAAATGGAGTAACTATAGACTACGTTGACCCAGCTTATATGGTTTACTCGTACACTGAAGATCCTAACTTTGAAGACATATACTATGTTGGTGAAGTAAAATCTATAACTATATCTGAATTAAAAAAGCAGTTTCCTCATATAACAGAGGAAGAGCTAGATTCTATACAGAAAATGCCTGGTAACTCTCAATACATAACGGGTTGGGGTAATTACGATTCAAACACTGTGCAAGTTATGTATTTTGAATATAAGACTTACATGAACCAAGTGTTTAAAATAAAGACTACAGATAGTGGTTTAGAAAAAGCTATAGAAAAAACAGATAGTTTTAATCCACCATCTAATGATAATTTTGAAAGAGTAAGTAGAAGTATAGAAGTTTTATACACTGGTGCTAAGATTTTAGGTAACAACCACATGCTAGAATGGAAGCTAGCAGAGAATATGTCTAGACCTTATGCTGATACCACAAAGGTAGAAATGAATTACTCTATATGTGCTCCTAGGGTATACAAAGGAAGAATAGAGTCTGTGGTAAGTAGAATAACTGGTTTTGCTGATATGATTCAATTGACTCACTTAAAACTTCAGCAAGTAATGTCTAGAATAGTACCAGATGGTGTATTCTTAGATATGGACGGTTTAGCCGAAGTTGATTTAGGTAACGGTACAACGTATAATCCAGCAGAAGCATTAAACATGTATTTCCAAACAGGATCTGTTGTGGGTAGATCACTTACACAAGACGGATCTTTAAACGCTGGTAAAATACCTATTCAAGAATTAGCGTCATCCTCAGGACAATCTAAAATACAAAGTTTAATAGGTACTTATCAGTACTATTTACAAATGATAAGAGATGTGACTGGTTTGAACGAAGCGAGAGATGCTTCTACTCCAGACAAAGACTCGTTGTTAGGTTTACAAAAAATGGCTGTAAATGCTTCCAACACAGCAACTAGACATTTGATGCAGGCTCAGTTATTTTTAACTTTAAGAGTATGTGAAAATATATCTTTAAAAATTGCAGATTCCCTATCATATCCATTAACAGCTAACTCATTAAAGCAAAGTATATCTAACTATAACTTTCAAACGCTTAAAGAAATTGAAAATTTAAATCTACACGATTTTGGTATATACTTAGAGCTAGAGCCTGACGAAGAAGAAAAAGCTAAACTAGAGCAGAATTTACAAATAGCATTACAAACTCAAGGCATAGATCTTGACGATGCAATAGATATAAGACAGGTTAGAAATTTAAAGATGGCTAACCAGTTATTAAAACTTAAAAAGAAGAAGCGTCATCAATTAAAGATGGCTGAGCAACAAGCTAATATTCAAGCTCAAGCGCAAGCAAATGCTCAAGCAGCTGAGAAAGCTGCAATGGCTGAGGTACAAAAACAACAAGCACTCACTCAGGAAAAAGTAAGTGTAGAGCAAGCTAAATCACAGTTTGAAATACAAAGAATGCAAACTGAAGCTCAAATAAAAAGAGAGCTTATGGCTGAAGAATTTAAATATCAGTTTCAGTTAGCTAAAATAAAACTAGACGCTGAGAAAAGTAAAGAAGCTGAAATAGAAGATCGTAAAGACGAGAGAACAAGAATACAAGCTACACAGCAATCAAAAATGATAGCTCAAAGACAAAACGATGAGCTACCTAAGGATTTTGAATCATCAGGTTTTGATGACTTAAACGGTTTCGGTTTGTAGTAAACAGCTTTAAATAAAAGCAAATTTTCAATTATTTAATTATATTATATTATGTCACAAGAAAAACAAGAAGGAGAGTTCTCCTTAAAAGGTAAAAAAACTAAACCTAAAAATCTAGGTAAAACACAGGATGGACCTATAAAAGTAGATCTATCTAAAAGCGATGAAGAGCCGGAAGTTACTAAAGTAGTAATTGATACTGAAGACGATCAAGTTGAAGAAGTTGTTGAAAAGGTTGTTGAAGAAGAAATCAAACAAGAACAAGAGGTTGTTCAAGAAGACACGCCTATTATACAAGAGGTTACTGATGAAACCGTACAAGATGAGGTTGAGGTTTTAGAAGAGCAGTTAGAGCAGGCTGTAGTCGAGCAGAGCGCTGGAATTGATTTACCAGAAAACATTGAAAAGTTAGTTTCTTTTATGAAAGAGACTGGCGGCACGATTAACGACTACGTTAGATTAAATGCTGACTATTCTAATATTGACAACGACACATTATTAAAAGAATATTATAAAAAAACAAAGCCTTACTTAGACAGTGAGGACGTAAGTCTACTACTCGAAGATTTTTCATATGATGAAGATATAGACGAGGAAAGAGACATCCGCAAGAAGAAACTTGCGTTTAAAGAAGAAGTTGCAAAAGCCAAAAACTTTCTAGAGCAAACAAAGAGTAAATACTACGACGAGATCAAGTTGAGACCGGGCGTAACTCAAGAGCAAAAGAAAGCTACTGACTTTTTCAATAGATATAACGAAGAGCAAAGCAAAGCCGAGCAACAACACGAGTCATTCAAAAACCAAACTAAAAAACTATTCTCACAAGATTTCAAAGGTTTTGATTTCAATTTAGGAGAAAAGAAATTCAGGTATGGCGTGAAGGATCCTGGTAAAGTTGCAGAAACCCAGTCAAACATTAGTAACATCGTAGGGAAGTTCCTTAATAGTGATGGTAGTGTTAAAGACCCAGTGGGTTACCACAAAGCTATGTACGCTGCTGCTAATGTCGATACTATTGCTAATCATTTTTACGAACAAGGAAAAGCTGACGCTGTCAAACAAGTTATAGATAGCTCAAAAAATCCAAGTCAAACCTTAAGGCAATCGCCTCAAACAGGTTTTAAAGATGGTATCAAAGTAAAGGTGTTAAATGAAGGTGCTTTAAGTTCGTCGAAATTAAAAATAAAAAAAATAAAAATTTAACATTTAAAATCATTTAAAAATGGCATTAAACAACGCATTCGGTTCAATTAAACCGAGTCAAAAACAACAATTATTGTCTGACAACTATTTAAGTTTTACAGACGGATCAGGAAACGATTTTGCACAACAATATCTACCTGAAATTTATGAACAAGAAGTAGAGCGTTACGGAAACAGAACATTATCTGGATTCTTACGTATGGTAGGTGCTGAAATGCCTATGACTTCTGATCAAGTAGTATGGTCTGAGCAAAACAGATTACATATTGCTTATAACGGTGTAACTGTTGCATCTGCTACTACTTTAACATTTGCATTAGATGCTGCTAGTGGAGAAGACTTTGTAGGAAATGTAATTTCTAAAAACGATACTATCGTTGTTATGGATCCTTCTAATGGGCTTGAAGTAACTGCTTTAGTAATAGACAGTGTTGACACCTCTGCTACTTTAGCTACTCTTACAGTTGCTACTTACACCGGAGCTGATCTTGACGCTACTTTTAACGTTGCTGATACTGGACTTAAGATATTCGTATATGGATCTGAGTATAAGAAAGGAACTGGAGATGCTGACATCAAATCAATCACTCCTTCGTTCACTCAATTCTCTAACTCACCTATCATCATTAAAGATAAATACGCTATCTCTGGATCTGACGCTGCTCAGATTGGATGGGTAGAAGTTGCTACTGAAGATGGAACTGGAGGGTATTTATGGTATCTAAAAGCTGAGTCTGAAACTAGACTACGTTTTGAGGACTACTTAGAAATGTCTGTAGTTGAAGGAACTAAAGCTGCTGCTGGATCAGGTGTTGCTGCTATCGCTGGTGATACAAAGTACAAAGGAACTGAAGGTTTATTTGCTGCTGTAAAATCAAGAGGTAATATCTTTGCTGGGTTCGCGCCTGCTGCTGGAGTATTAACTGAATTTGACCAAATTCTTAAAAACTTAGATACTCAAGGAGCTATCGAAGAGAATATGTTATTCGTTAATCGTCAACTTTCTTTAACTATTGACAACATGTTAGGTGGAGTATCTGCTGGACCAAATGGTGGTGTTGCTTATGGATTATTTGAAAATTCAGAGGATATGGCATTAAACTTAGGTTTCTCAGGATTCAGAAGAGGTTCTTATGACTTCTACAAAACTGACTGGAAGTACTTAAACGATGCATCTACAAGAGGAGCTGTTGCTGAATCAGGTATCGAAGGTATCTTAGTACCAGCTGGAACTTCTACTGTTTATGATCAAATCCTAGGAACTAACATCAGACGTCCATTCTTGCACGTACGTTATAGAGCATCTCAAAGTGATGACAGACGTATGAAGTCTTGGTTAACTGGATCTGTTGGAGGAGCTTACACTTCTGATCTTGATGCAATGGAAGTACACTTCCTTTCTGAAAGATGTTTATGTGTACAAGCTGCGAACAACTTCGTATTGTTCACTGACTAACACAAGGGTAAATTACTGTAATTTTTACCCTCGTTAATTAAACGGGGGTAATTATTACTTTTATTAAATTATTAAATTTTATTATATCATGGCAAATCAAGCTAAAAAAGCAGTAACTAAAACTGAGGTTGCACCTCAACCAATTACACCAAAAAAAGTAAAAGTAGAACCAGCTAAACCTAGTTGGGAAATAAAAGATAGAACCTATATTTTAAAAGGTTCATTTACTCCACTAACGTTAACACTACCGTCTAGGCATTCTGCTAGATTTCCTTTATTGTGGTTTGACGAAGAAACTGGAGAACAAAAAGAATTAAGATATGCTACAAATCAAAATTCACCACTCGTGGAAGAGCAGAAAGGTGAATCAACACTTGGGCATGTTATGTTTAAAAATGGTACTTTATTTGTACCTAAACAAAAACAAAATTTACAGAAACTACTATCTATATATCACCCGGCTTTAAACGGTAAATATTACGAGTTTAGTAAAGTTGAAAAAGCTAATGATGATCTAGTTTATTTAGAGATGGAGATTGAAGCTTTAAATGCTGCTAAATCTATGGACATCGATCAAGCAGAAGCTATATTGAGGGTAGAGGTAGGATCTGAAGTATCTAAAATGACTAGTAGAGAGATAAAAAGAGATCTGATGATGTTTGCTAAAAGAAATCCAGATTTATTTATCGATCTAGCCAATGATGAAAACGTACAGTTAAGAAATTTTGCTATTAAAGCAACAGAAGCAGCTATAATCAAGCTGTCTGCAGACCAAAGAACATTTGTTTGGGCTTCTAATGGTAAAAAACTTATGACAGTACCTTTCGACGAGCATCCATACTCAGCTATGGCAGCTTTCTTTAAGACAGATGAAGGGTTGGAAATTTTTAAATCTATAGAGAAAAAGTTTCTATAACATGTAATACTAATATATAGAAGATCGCTTCGGCGGTCTTCTCTGTATTATAATAAAAAAACTAACAAATGGCAATAAGTGTAGACACGGTTTATAAAACAGTCTTATTAATATTAAACAAAGAACAACGAGGTTACATGACACCTGATGAGTTCAATAAGACAGCTACTCAAGTTCAACTTGAAACTTTTGAAAATTACTTCGAGAGCTTGAACCAACAACTTAGAGTGCCAGATAACGACAGTGAATACGCTGATCGTGTAAAAAATATTGATGAAAAAATAGCTATATTTAAAAGATATGCTACAGCACCATACGAAACAGATCACTTCACACTACCATCAGACCTATATAGATTAGGTACTGTTGTTTATAAAGATGAAATAGAAGCTCAGTTAATTCAAAGAAATGATCTTCTATATGTTAACCAGTCACCTTTAACTAAACCCACTGAGCAATACCCGTTATACTTATACGAGGATAATAAGCTTTATTTAAAGCCTAACGATATAATATCTAATATTAGTGTATCGTACGTTAAAAAACCAGCTGATGTTATTTGGAATTTTGAAATCCCATCTGGACAAAACTATTATCAATATATAGCTACTGGTTCTCAAGACTTTGAGTTAGACGTATCAGAGCAGCCTGAGGTTATCATAAAAATATTACTATATGCTGGCGTTGTAGTTAAGGATTACAATTTAGTAAATCTTACTTCTCAGCAAGTACAAGCAGAACAAATAAATCAAAAAAGCTAATAAACTATGTCTATACCTAATGGAGGTTTGATAACCGAAAACAATCGTCAGTACTATGCGGGAGCACAAAGTTTTTTGTCTACTGCTAACCAGACAGTGTTTGGACCAACAACATTTGACACTAACTTAGTTTTTGGCGGTTATAATCCTACAGATCCTGATTACGCTACAAATAACTATAAATTATACACTGCTGCACCTGGGCAACAAGTATACACAGAGTATACCGCTAGTTACAGTATAGCTGATAACAAGATAACATTTGCTACAGGTCTAGCTTTAAATACAGTTGTAGCTGTTCAATTAAAATCACAGACTGGTGGTGAGTATGGAAATAGAGATGCTTATGGTAATACTGTTGAGGAAAACTGGGGATCTTACTCTTACACCAAGCTAAACGACGTGGTAAGTAATTTCATGGTTGCTTACGTTGGAGCTGGTAAATTAGTGTCTGATGTAAAGAGAACAGACGTTGTCTTCTTTGCTAAAAGAGCTATGCAAGAGTTTAGCTATGATACATTGAAAAGTGTTAAGTCACAAGAACTAACTATACCACCTAGCCTGAGTATTGCTATGCCTCAAGATTATGTTAATTATGTTAACATGTCCTGGATAGATCGCTCTGGTATAAAGCATATTATATACCCAACTACATTAACTAGTAACCCAACAGCTATACCTCTACAAGACGACAATGGTATACCAGTTCAAGACGGTACTGGAGAAAATATACAGGGAACTTCTATAACAGAACAAAGATGGGACACTAATGGTATCGGTGTTATCAATAACCAATTAGAAGATGGATCACCTGTTTGGGCTGATGTATATGGTGGAGGCTTTGGTCAAGGCTTTGCTTGGCAAAGTGGGTTTTACGGTATACAACCTGAGGTCAGTCAAGTTAACGGTTGGTTCACTATAAATGAAAGAGAGAATACCTTTTCTTTCTCAAACGACTTAGTTGATCGTTTAATCATTTTAGAGTACATTTCTGATGGTTTAGCTTATGATCTAGACACTAGAGTCCCTAAGATGGCAGAGGAAGCTATATACGCTTATATACTACATGCTATAGTTTCCACTAGAATAAATCAACCTGAATATCTAGTTCAGAGATTGCGTCAAGAAAAAAGCGCTAAACTAAGAAATGCTAAGATAAGATTATCTAATATTAAACTAAGCGAATTTGTTCAAGTTATGCGAGGTAAATCTAAATGGATAAAATCATAAA
>Ga0206683_10000399_pt1 | contig 32408 bp, 43 predicted proteins | sample M280m12015metaG_FD_155483 | JGI IMG/M metagenome (GOLD analysis project Ga0206683, IMG submission 155483) | Ammonia-oxidizing marine archaeal communities from Monterey Bay, California, United States - M2 80m 12015 | ecosystem: Environmental > Aquatic > Marine > Intertidal zone | place: USA...
GAGATAGAAAAATGGCAGAAGTAGAATATAAAGGTATAAAAATGAGTGGTTCTAAACTCATGGTAATATTACCTTTAATAGGAACTCTCATGGGTGGTCTTTGGGGTGGATTTGAACTCTACAATAGATTATTAGTAGCTGAAAAGAAATTAGCTTTAATGCAACCAGCACAAATACAAGCTGAAATGGATAAGTTAGTAGCACTTACAGATGTTATAAAAGATAATCTACAAGGAGAAATTACAGAAGCAGTTAGACTTGCTAGACAAGTAGAATCAAGTTCTGCAGAAACTCAAAGACAAATTAGAACTGATGTTTATGACATGGAACGAGAGATGCAGAAGCGTTTCCGTGAAATGGATCAAGACATTAGAGATAATAAAGATGATCTAGAAGAAAAGATATCTACGATATTAGAAAATCCACTTAATGATGTTGAATAAAATTCCCGTATGGGTTATATCTACACTTGTCTATGTGATAGGTGGTGGAATTCTTTTAGCTATGTTATTTTATACTTGATACCGCAGGTACACTTTTGATATAATATACATAATGAAGTTGAATCTTGAAAAGTGGTTGGTTGGTTGAAGATGAAAACGGTCCCGGAAATTCTGAAAGGTTGGGAAGGAATGAAAACTACTTCGCGAGGAGGCCTTACCTCATTAAAAAAGCTGAGAGATGAAAATGGGAGCGACGCCGAAAGGCGCCCATGAAGTAAATTTGACACCGCGGGTACACTTTTGATATAATGTATACATAATGATAAAAATAGAAAGAAAATCTCCAAAAACTGGTAAAATCAATTCTATGATTTTAGACACAACTAAAGAATTACTTGACGAATACTACGCTGGTAGTGATCGTCTGGTTCAAGATATTTTTCCAAACTTAAATGTTGACGAAAGAGAATTTATAATGACAGGTTATACTGTTGAAGATTGGAGCGCAATTCATGCAAGTTGAAGCAGAACAAGAAATAGACGGCAATTGGGTCGGAAAAGAAAAATCAAGATATGATTTTACTCTTAAACTTTTAGAGACAAAAACAACAACACGAGGTTATTGGGTTTATCGAATGACAGATAGACATGGTAATCACTTTATTGCGTTTGATGGTAGAGAACAATGGGACCTTCCAGAAACGATATCAGGTACACACCCACAACATGAAGGCGATTATACAGGTGATCATAGATTACAGGAAGGAGATTGTTTTACTTGTAAAGCAACAGTCAATAGACATGATATAGTAGATTATAAATATGGTGGAGCAGACAGTAAACATAAACAAACTGTATTGAATAGAATTAAATTAGGAAAATTCGTCGGTAGAACTGATGGATATAGTTCTTATAATGAGGAAACAGAAGATTAAAATTTTTAAAGAGGCCGAAGTAGAATTTAAAGATCCTGTAAGAAGGATATTTTATCTAGATAGAGCTGCTAATAGGGCCAAAAATCCAGAATTTAAAAAGTTATGGCTTGATAAAAAAGCTGAACTTTTACGGAATTTATAACATTAAACTGTTATAAATATAAATGTAAACGCCGAAAGGGTTTACATTTTTTTAACCTTGCTTACTAATAGGAGGAAAATAACTATGAACAAGTTAAGCATATGGGACGATTTTAGTCCCTTCACAATAGGATTCGGTTCAGTTTTTAATGAACTAGATAGAGTCCGATCATTACCACAATCTAATTATCCACCCTACAATATCCGTAAAGGAGCTGAGGAAGATTCTTATATTATTGAATTAGCATTAGCTGGATTTTCAGAAGAAGATGTGACTGTTTCAGTCAAAGAATCTAATCTGACTGTATCTGGTGAGCTGAGTGATAAGGATAATGGGTTTGTACATCAAGGTATTTCACAACGAAAATTTTCAAGGAATTTTGTTCTTGCAGATGATGTTGTGGTTAAAGGTGCCGATCTTTCAAATGGAATACTTTCCATTTATGCTGAAAGAGTAGTTCCGGAAGAAAAGAAAGCCAGAACTATTGAGATTGGTAAACTCGCAAAGTCAAGTAAGAAGCAATTCTTATCTGAATAATTATGAGCATAGCTGGGGTGTGCCTTGGCGGGAGCGTCGATAATTTTGACTGTGGTTTATAATCCACCGGAGAAAAAACTTGACATCTCAGCGAATGCTGTTATAATAGATATATGTTTAGGAAATTAATAGAATTTTATAATAAAAAAAGAAAAGATATTCCTGAACCTGATTATGTGAATTATGAAGATCCATATATGAAAGAAATAAATAATGTTAAATTGAAAGAGGAAACTGATAATGAATTATTGGAAAAAGTTAGTTGAGTTTTTAATCGGACCCGCAGATGGTGATGGTATAAGAGCTCGTGATACTAAAGGTCACTATAAAGCAGACGATAAATCTACAGCTACTGTTAATGAAGCCTATAAAGATGGTAAGAAACCTAAATCAAAAGCTAAGCCAAAAGCTAAAGCTAAGAAAGGTCGAGGTCGTCCTAAAGGTTCTAAAAACAAGAAGAAGTAGTGGCTTTATTATATCGTAGAAATAACGAGTCAAGATCAAAGAAATGTACTTCACAAGGCTCAGGTGGCCGAAGTCGTAGTACTAAAATTGCAATGTCTACAATGAATAAACGAAAAAAAGCTAATCACAAAAATTATCGTGGCCAAGGAAGATGAAATACTAAATACTCATTATCCACTATTTGATGATGGACTTTATTCAGAAGTTGTACATGAAAGTGGTGAAAGAGCTATCAAGATTCTTAAAGGAAATTATAAGGATATAATTTATCAATATGGTAAAATAGAATTTGTTCCTAGAGCAGAATCAGAAACACCAACTATAAATTTTGATAGAGCTGTTAGATCGTGTCCAGAAGAAATGACGGATACAATATCTACAGATAAAGAATTTAATCAACTTATGGGTGATATACTCATAGAATTATTGGCCAATGAAGGCTTAAAGGAATTGGAACATGGAATACAGCAAAGAGTTCAGACAAAGACTGACAAAAGAAATAACAAGTGATGAAGGTTGTGTACTTAAAGTATACGAAGATCATCTAGGTTATAAAACAGTTGGGATTGGACATTTAGTTAGAGCAAATGATCCTGAATGGGATATGAGTGTAGGAGAACCTATTACTCAAACTAGGTGTGATGAATTATTTTTTTATGATATTAACATTACACTTAAAGAGTGTGAGGAGAACTTTCACAACAATTGGAGAGATTGGCCCGAGGAAGTTAAACTAATAATCGCGAACATGGCTTTTAATTTAGGATTACCTAGATTAAAGAAATTTAAAAGAATGTTTGCAGCACTTAATAAACAAGATTATAAAGGAGCAGCCAAGGAAGGTTTAGACTCTAAATGGGCAAAACAAGTATATAATCGTGCAAGGCGATTAATGGATCGGATGCATGCCATTGATGTAACTGATAAATTTGATAACGATGGAAAATTAAAATAGGAAAAATTATATTATGAATGGTGAAATGGCAAAGACCTTGAGAGAGGCATTAATTATTAAATATGAAGGTGAAATAGCTGAAGCTAATGCGAACATACAAGTTTATTTAGCGAATCCTGTTGGTATCGGAGAACATCCTGATATCATATCAGCAATGGATACACAAATAGAAAAAATGGCCCACGCAGAAGAAAAACTGATGGCCGTAAGAAATCATTTTATACCCGAAAGAGTTATTTAGTGCATTTTTACACTAATGTACAGAAGTATAAAGACTTCATATTAGCTCGTGGAATAAAGAATGGTGAGAAGTATGTTAAACGCATAAAGTATGAACCTACTCTCTATATCCCAACAAATAAACACACAGCACATAAATCTGTAAGAGGTGAATTTCTTCAAGCTAAGAAGTTCGGCTCTATTAATCATGCTAGAAATTGGCGAAAGAGATATAAAGATACTAATGTTGATATTCATGGATTAGATTCATGGGAATATACTTACATTAATGAAAGTTTTCCGAGTGATATTGAATTTGATATTAAACAATTAAATATTCTTAATATTGATATAGAATGTGAATGTGAAAACGGATTTCCAGAACCTGTTGACGCAGAAGAAAAAGTCAATGCAATCACAATGAAGTTGTTTGGACATGATACAGTTCATGTCATTGGAACAGATAATTTTGATTTCAAAACAGATGATCCTAATGTAAAATATTATAAATGTCATCATGAAAAAGAATTGTTAAAAACATTCATGGAAGTTTGGAAAGAACTTGATCCTAATATAATTACAGGTTGGAATGTTGAAACTTTTGATATAGCATATCTTGTTAATCGTATTTGGAAATTATTTAATTGGGATACAGTTACAAATTTATCTCCACACAATCTAGTTACTTCTAGAGAGTGGTTTTATATGGGTCAAAAGAAAATGATTTCTTATAATATATCTGGAGTATCTATATTAGATTATCTACAGATGTATAAGAAGTTTACATACATCACTAGAGAAACATATAGATTAGATCACATTGCAGAAGTAGAACTTGGTAAAAATAAAATAGATTATTCAGAGTTTGGAGCTATGCATCTATTCTATAGAAATGATTATCAGAAGTTTTTAGAATATAATATCAGAGATACAGAATTAGTTGAACAGTTAGATGATAAGCTAAAACTAATGGATTTAGTTATCACTATGGCATATAGTGCTAAGTGTAATTATGAAGATGTATTTGGTTCAGTAAGATTTTGGGATTTATTAATCTATAATTTCTTAAAAAAGAAAGGCATGGTTCCACCACCAAAGAAAGGATCACAAGATTCAAGAATTGTTGGAGCTTATGTAAAAGAACCTCAAGTAGGACAACATAAATGGGTAATGTCATTTGATTTAAACAGTCTATATCCACATTTAATTATGCAATATAATATGAGTCCTGATACTTATATTCCTAATAAATTTAATCAAGATATATCTGTTAAAAAATTATTAGAAGGTGAGGTTGATATAACTTCATTAACTACTTCAACAGTTACGCCAAATGGTGCTATGTTCACTACAAAAAGACAAGGATTTTTACCTGAACTGTTAGAAGAAATGTATGATGAAAGAGTGTTGACTAAAAATAAAATGCTACAACATCAAAAAGAATTAGAAGATACAGCTAAAGATAATATAACAACACGAAAGAAATTAGAGTATGCTATAACTGCTGAGAACAATAATCAGATGGCCAAGAAGATTGCCCTTAATTCATGTTATGGAGCTTTAGGAAATCAATGGTTCAGATACTTCAATAGAGACATAGCTGAAGGAATTACAACAGCTGGACAATTAAGTATTAAATGGGTAGAGAAAGCTGTTAATAAATGGATGAATAAATTGTTAGAAACTGATGAAGATTATGTAGTCGCGATTGATACTGATTCAATTTATGTTACATTTGAAAAATTGATTGAAAGAATGGATCCAAATAATCCTGTTGAGTTTCTAGATACAGTAGCTAAAGATAGAATAGAACCTATGATCAATGAATCTTATGAAGAATTAGCTTCTTATATGAATGCTTATGAAAATAGAATGAATATGGGTAGAGAAGTTATTGCTGATAAAGGTATCTGGACAGCTAAGAAAAGATATATTCTTAATGTACATGATTCAGAAGGAGTAAGATATAAAACTCCTAAATTAAAAATGATGGGAATTGAAACAGCTAAATCTTCAACTCCAATGTGGTGTAGAAAAAATTTAGAAAAAGGTATTAAAGTTTTAATGAATAAAACTGAACATGATGTTTGGGCGTTTATTGAAGATAGTTGGAATGAATTTAAGAAATTACCCATAGAAGAAATATCTTTTCCAAGAGGTTGTCAGAATGTGACTAATTATCAGAATAATGCATCAATATACAAGAAAGGAACGCCTATTCATGTAAGAGGATCCTTGTTGTACAATAATTTAATGTATAAATACAATATAGATAAGAAGTATCCCGTTATTACTAATGGTGAGAAAGTCAAATTTTGTTATTTGAAAATGCCTAATGTGATAAATGAAAATGTGATATCTTTTGTCAATGTTTTACCTAAAGAGTTTGAATTAGAACCTTATATTGATTATGAACTTCAATTTAAGAAATCTTTTGTTGAGCCTTTAGGAGTAATTTTAGACAAGATCGGTTGGACAACAGAACCTGTTTCCAATTTAGATGATTTTTTTGGGTAATAATATGAATAAAAAAGAGATTGACAATACAGCAAAAGCTGTTATAATAATAGTATGAGTGTAGAAAATATATTTTTCACCCTACACTTAGTTACATGGGTTTTATTAATCTGTAATATGGTTGAACTTCATACTTTTAAAAAAGAAGTTAGACAAATGATAGATTATGAAAATACTCTCAAACGAAAACGGAGAGAGTTAAGAAACGGAGATTAATTATGAGTTATTTGAAAAATCTGATCAAAACGACAGGTAATGAGTTTGCAAGTATAGTAAAAGACGGTGTTCAAGCCGCTGATGTTAGTGGATACATTGACACAGGTTCTTATATATTTAATGCTTTATTATCTGGATCAATATATGATGGATTACCTAATAACAAGATCACAGCATTAGCTGGTGAATCTGCAACAGGTAAAACATATTTCGCACTTGGTATGTGTAAACAATTTTTAGATGATAACCCCGAAGCGGCTGTCATTTATTTTGAGTCTGAAAGTGCAATCACAAAAAACATGATTGAAGCTAGAGGAATTGATTCTTCTAGAATCGTCATTGTTCCTGTTACAACAGTTCAAGAATTTAGAACGCAATCTATTCGTATTATAGATCAGTACATAGAAGATAAAACAGATATGAAAATGTTATTTGTTTTAGATTCTCTTGGTATGTTATCAACAACAAAAGAAATTGAAGATACAGCTAAAGGTTCTGAAACTAAAGATATGACTAGAGCACAATTAGTGAAAGGTGCGTTTAGAGTTTTAACACTTAAACTTGGTAAAGCTGGAGTTCCATTAATCGTAACAAATCATACTTATGATGAAATGGGATTGTTTGCAAGAAAAGTTATGGGTGGTGGAAGCGGTCTTAAATACGCAGCATCGTCTATTATCTTTTTATCTAAAAAGAAAGAGAAAGACGGAAAAGATGTTATTGGAAATATTATTCATTGTAAGAATGAGAAATCAAGACTTACGATTGAGAATAAAATGGTAGATGTCATATTAAGATATGAACAAGGTTTAGATAGATATTATGGATTACTAGAACTAGCAATCAAATATGGTATTTTTAAACAATCATCTACTAGAGTTGAGTTGCCTGATGGTACAACACAATTCGGTAAAACAATTAACAACAATCCAGAGAAATATTTCACAAAAGAAATATTGGATAAATTAGACGAAGTAGCAAGACAGGAATTTTTATATGGCAACGAGACTAGAACAGACGATTCTCAAGAATCTGATAACGAATGAAGAATATACTAGAAAAGTATTACCTTACATAAAATCAGAGTTCTTTTCAGAAAGGGACGAGGAGTTCCTATTTAAACAAATTAGTGATTACTTTTTAAAGTATAAATCTGTACCTACACCTGAAGCTTTAATCATTGACATTGATGAAAAAGATGATGTTGATGCTCAATTACTTCAAGAATCTATAAATCTTATTCAAGAAATAAAAACAGACACTTCAAATACTCCTGATGAATGGTTAATTGATTCAACAGAAAATTGGTGTAAAGATAGAGCTGTTTATAATGGAGTAATGAGTTCTATTGAGATTATTCAATCTGATGGATCCAAGGGAGAAATTCCTGAGATTTTAAGAGACGCTTTATCAGTATCTTTTGATACAAATATAGGACATGACTTTTTAGATGATTGGGAACCACGATATGATTTTTATCATACAGAAGAAGAAAGAATTCCTTTTGATTTAGAATTGATGAATAAAATTACAAAAGGTGGATTACCTAATAAGACATTAAATATTTGTATGGCTGGAACAGGTGTTGGTAAATCTTTGTTTATGTGTCATGTTGCCGCAAGTTGTTTACTTCAAGGTAAGAATGTTTTATATATCACTTTAGAAATGGCCGAAGAAAAGATTGCTGAAAGAATTGACGCTAATCTATTAGACATATCATTAAATGATTTAGATGATTTACCGAAGTCAATGTATAAAAAGAAAATTAAAAGAGTTCAAGAGAAAACAAAAGGAAAATTAATTGTCAAAGAATATCCAACAGCTACAGCTCATTCAGGACATTTCAGACATTTATTACAAGAATTAGATTTAAAGAAAGATTTTACACCTGATATAATATTCATAGATTATTTAAACATTTGTGCTTCATTCAGAGTTAGACCTGGTAGTAATGTAAATACATACACTTATGTTAAGAGTATTGCAGAAGAATTAAGAGGATTAGCTGTTGAGTTTGATGTTCCGATTATGTCTGCTACTCAAACAAATAGAACAGGGTTCGTATCAACAGATGTTGGATTAGAAGATACTTCTGAATCATTCGGATTACCTGCCACAGCTGACTTTATGTTTGCTCTGATATCTACAGAAGATTTACAAGAATTAGATCAAGTGATGGTCAAACAATTAAAGAATAGATACAATGACCCAACATATCATAGAAGATTTGTTGTGGGTGTTGATAGAGCTAAAATGAGATTGTTTGATTGTGAACAATCTGCTCAAGATGAATTAGTAGATATTGGTCCTGTCATGGATCAAACGGCTACAGGTGAGAGAATCACTGCAGAAAAGACAGAAGATTTTAAGTATGACTAAGCGGGTTTGGTATAATGGTATTATAAAAGGTTTCCAATCTTTTGAAGGGAGTTCGATTCTCTCAACCCGCTCCATTTATTATGTTATCTCTTAAACCGATTCATAAAATAACTTGTTCTGAATTTATAAGTGAAAGACATTATTCCGCTGTGATGCCAAGATTAACAAAACATTATATGGGTTGTTATCAAGATGATGAATTAGTAGGTGCTATTACTTTTGGTTGGGGAACAAGACCCAAACATACAATACAAAAGTTATTTCCTGAACTAGACACTAAAGATTATTTTGAAATAGGAAAAATGTGTATGGACGATTCAATGCCTAAAAATTCTGAATCACAATTACTTTCTTTATCTATTAAATGGTTAAGAGAAAATACAGATATTAAATATCTTTTTACATGGGCTGATGGATTAGTAGGAAAACCTGGTTATGTTTATCAAGCAGCTAACTTTCTTTATGGTGGCTTCTCTATGACAGATACTTATGTATCAGAGAATGGAGAGAAAATACACCCAAGAACTATACAAGGTATATTACCAAATGAAGATGGTTTAAAGTATGGACATAGACCTAATCCTCAACAATTAGTAGAACTTAAATTGAGTAGAGTTAAAGGTAAACAATTCAGATACATTTATCCTATGTCGAAAAAAGATAGAAAGTATTTGAAAAAATCAACAGTTAAATGGGATTTGAATCACCCTAAACATTCTGATTTAGAGTGGAAAATAAAACTACCTGGTAAAAAAGATTATACACAAACTAAAAAGATGCCATTTGATTTAACAAAAGATATGGAATATAACAAAAAGAATATTCAGTCTTATAAAAGTGAATCAAATTTAAATACTTTTTTTAGTTGAAACCACAGGTACACTTTTGTTATAATAGTAGTATGAAAAAAGATAAAAAAGTAAGACAATTATTCATTGATATGGACGGTGTTTTAGCTGACTTTGAGAATGGACTTTCAGAAGTTTTAGGACACAAAGTTAGATTATCTGATGTTAAAGATGTATATGACGAAAGGAAAAGGGAAGTCACTTCTAAACACTTGTTCAGAAGATTGAAACCTCTTCCAGATGCTTGGAAATTAGTCGATTGGGCTTTAAATTCAGGTATTCATACAGAAATATTAACAGCAGCTGGTACAATAAATAGAACTATAGTTATCAAAGATAAAATAGACTGGATTAAAGAATATTGTACAGATCATTGGATCATAATTCCAACATTTAAAGGTAGTCAAAAAGCAGCATTTGCTCATAGTAAAGCAGTATTAATTGACGATAGACCTAGAAATATTGAATGTTGGGTAGAAGCAGGTGGTATTGGAATACTCCATACTACAGCAGATGATACAATAAAACAATTAAATGACATTATCAACGCAGAATAAGAAGGGAACTATTAAAGAAAAACCCTTAATGGATATTCTCAATCAAAAAGTAGAATTGAGAAAAGAACTTATTCGGCTTAAAAAAGTACACAAATCAAAGAAACGACAACTAGAACTGGTTGAGAAGATCGCTGAAATAGATGATTTTCTTAAAGAACATAAAATTCAAAAATAGTATTAACATAAATACTGATTATGAAACCTTTTCTTGAAGTAATCACAGAACAATCCCCTAATGATAAGCTTGATAAGCTTACACATAACATACCTTTATCTACAAAGAGATTAAAACAGTTAAATAACTTTTCTGATCTTGCTTTAATGTTTGATTTTGAAGGTTGGCAGGGGTATCCACCTCCAAGTAATTCATCAAAAGTTGCTTTTGATGAAATTCAATATCTAATTGGATTACAAGAATTCCGTGATCAATGGGAAACAGATATGAGAATGCATGACACAAAAGTAATAAAAGCATTCAGAAAGTATGTTGACAAACATAATTTAGAAGTTGATTTAGACGAAATTAAAAGAATTTCAGATCAAGCAGATTCAATTATATTATCACTTAAAAGATTTTATAACAGACCTAGACCAAAAGTGTTAGCTAACAAGTTGGGTTTAGGTTTTTCATTTTTTCCATTAAAGACAGCAGAAACACCTTCTTATCCATCAGGACACGCAACTCATGGAAGATTGGTGGCTAAATTAGTAGCTGATGAAGTTCCATTTGAACATAGAAGAAATATAATAAGAATGGGAGAAGATATAGGTGAAGGCCGAATGATAGCTGGAGCACATTATCCTACTGATACAAATTTTGGACATTTATTAGGAGATGAATTATATAGATTAGCAAAATCATCTTCATCAGAATTAAAATTAGAGACTTTAGGAGAAATGACACAAACTGCATTACAACAAAAAATAGCTGATTTAGACCCCGGCTTAGATGTACATTCAACAACAAAAAGAATAGCTAATACTGGTGATATGTCAAACAAAGACTTTGAAAAAATACTTAAAGACAAGTTAGATGCTAAGAATGTAAAACTTATTAATCCTAGAACAGGAAAAAATAAGAGTGCAGTATTTGATATGTTTGAATTTGAAATTGAAGGAGATGATAAAGTATATGATATAACATTAGCAGGTAAAGTAGCTGGTAGAAGTTCACAAGGAACATCAGATAATGAAACATCATTTTTACTTGTTTTAGCAGCCAGACAAGCTGGTGCTAAAGATGATATAGAAGATATAGCTATTAAAATGATAGACCCGAATGTTTATGGCAAAGTATCTAACGGAAAAGGAATAATAGGAGAAGAACAAGCTAAAAAATTACTAGCTTATGTAGAAAATAATGAGAGTTGGTTTACTTCTCATAGATTACAAGTTAATGCATTACTGAAAGCAATAGGTAAAAATATTCCGAAATTATATGTAAAAGATGACAGTTCATTAGATGTTAATACACAAGCCGTAGACTTATATAAACAAGATTTTGGATTAAGTATAGCTAGGTCTTTAGATAAATGGAATCCAGCAGATGTATGGTTATATTATGACAGAAAAGTTCCTGACCATTCTAATTTAACAGCGTTAAATATGTATTTGTATTATTCAATTAAGTCTGCACAAGGTGTTATAGGCATATCTCTTAAAAAGGGATCAGGTATATTAGGATATAAAAATTATCACGAACCTGATAAAATACATTTAAAGAAAGTAGATTTAAAAATGTCAGCATTAGGCTCATTATCAGGTACATTAGCATTTGTAGGTGATGGTGTTGATGGTATGAGTTTAGGATTTAGAATTTTTGATGCAAAAGATACTGGTTTAATTAGAGGAGAAGGTGAGAAGAAAGGAGCAGAAGCAGTTCAAGGTAAAGTGGCGTTAGAGTTATTAGATACTTTTACAGGTAAGAGATGGAAAAATGACATAACTAGTGCTGGTGGTGCAGATATATTAGAATTAAAGAAAGGTAAATGGTCATTTACTACAAATGGAAAGAAGAAATTTAAAACAGCTAAAGCTAATTGGACATTTATATCTAGAAGAACAAATTTGACATTTGCTAGAGGAGCTAGTAAAATGAACCATAGTAATGCATTTAGAAGTGAAAATACATTTTTAAAATGGTTAGATAAACAAGATAAAAAGGAGAATGCAGGAAAGGCATGGGTTAATTCTAAGTTTCAAGTATTAGAATTATTTTCTAAATTACATAGTATGTCTCAAATTGAAGAAAAGAAATTAGCATTCGCTTTATTAAAATACGCGAAGTCTGAATCAGAATGGTCAGCAGCACATTTAAAGTTAGAGTAATATGGAATTTTTAACAGAAGCAGCAGGAAAGAACTTACATTTAGAACATCTTGAAGATGAGATTCTAAATTTTGGTATTGCTGGTGGAAGGAGTTCAATACAATTTCTACAAGCATTACGAGATATGTTTAAAGGTGGTTCTGGATCAAAATTAAATGTAACAGTTAAATGGGATGGAGCACCAGCTGTATTCGCAGGGCCGCATCCAGAAACGGGCAAATTCTTTGTAGCTACAAAAAGTTTATTCAGGAAACGCAAGGCAGACACAGCTTATTATCATACAAACGCAGATATAGATGCAGATAAATCTGGAGAGTTAGCTGCTAAACTAAAAGTATGTTTAGCAGAGTTTAGTAAATTGGGTATGAGAGACATATTACAAGGTGATTTAATGTTTACAGATGATGTTTCAACAATGGATATAGATGGAGAATCATATTATACATTTCAACCAAATACAATTTTGTATGCTGTAGCTAAAGATAGTAAATTAGGTAAAGCAATTAACTCAGCCAAGATAGGTGTAGTTTGGCATACGACATATAAAGGTGATTCAATAGAAAATTTAAAAGCTTCTTTTGGAGCTAGAATACCAAGTAAATCAACTGCAGTATGGCAAGATGATGCTAAATATAAAGATGTCTCTGGTAAAGCTAACTTCACAGCAGCAGATACAGTAAGAGTAACTAATTTATTATCACAAGCAGGTAAACAATTTCAAAGAATAGATTCTGTTAGTTTCAATGCATTTCTTAGATGGCAAGACACAGTTCCACCAGGAGTCGGGTTTAAAAGTTATCTAAATACATATACAAGAGCTGGAAAACCTTTACCAGCTTCTGGAAAAGCTGTACAAATGTATTTTAAACATTTTAACGATTGGTGGCTTAAAAACAAAGATGAAAAGAATTTAAAAATGCATTTAGCAGAAATCAGAAAAGCTACAACAGCATTAAAAAATGTAGTAGATTTTATGAGACTTCTATTACAAGCTAAAATGATGATTGTTCAAAAATTAAATGATGCTAAAGGAATAGCTAGAACTTTTGTTAAAACTCCAACAGGATTAAAAGTTGTCAACCCAGAAGGGTATGTCGCGATTGACAAAACAGGTGGAGCTGTTAAAATAGTAGATAAATTAGAGTTTAGTTTTAATAACTTTACAGTAGCAAAGAATTGGGATAAGTAATGAGTGCAAAAGATCAAACAAATTTTATAAAACTTGCAGCTAAGGGTTTTAAAGCTATGGCTAAGTCTGTAAGTTTTGATGTAGAATTAAAAAAACTAGCTTTAGATGCAGCTAAGTTTGCAAGGAAAGGTTATCTAACATTTCAGAATTGGTTTCAAAAATTACCTTATGAGGATAAGTTAGCATTAGGTGGTGAATTATCTTTTTTTACGAGACAAACAGATAAGACTATAGAGAAGATGTTGAAATTTAAATTTGAACAGAAAGAGCTAAAAGATTTTAAAGATATAACAGAGGATGCGGATAAAGGAGCTACATTTACATTTGGTAGATTTAATCCACCAACAGTTGGTCATGTTAAGTTAGCCACTAAGATGAAATCAGTTTCATCAGGACATGATGTTTTAATATATACTACTCACACAATAGACAAGACAAAGAATCCATTAACAAATGCTCAGATACGAAAGTTTATGAATCCTATGTTACCAAGAGGTATTAGTGTACAAACATCTGCTTCTAGAACAGTATTTGATGTTCTAGTAGATTTATATGATAATGGGTATAGATATATTCAAATGGTTGTTGGATCAGATAGAATAATGGAGTTTGACAAATTATTAAATAAATATAATGGAGTTAAATCAAGACACGGATATTATAATTTTAAATCAATTAAAGTTGTATCAGCTGGAGACAGAGATCCAGATGCAGAGGGAGCAGCAGGTATGTCAGCATCTAAAATGAGACATCTGGCTTATTCAGATCAAGAAGATGAATTTATTAAAGCTTTGCCTAGAGGTTATAGATTAGGTAAACAATTATATTCAGCAGTGAGAAAAGGAATGGGTATAACAGAAGATTTTCCAGACTTTATGTTGAGTGAAGTATATACTGACACCCATGTTCCACAAGTACATGAATGGGGTTCACAAGAAGGTAGAGAGTATGCACAAGACTTTACACCATATGAACCTGTAGTTGATTGGAGAAAAATATCATCATGGAGAGAACAAGAAGATTTACCTAAAAAAGTATTAGCCTATAAAGAAAAGATGTACAAAGAATTAAAATCAGAGAGAGATGATTTCACAAAAAGATATGGTGAAAGAGCTGATGAAGTAATGCACGCAACAGCAATGACAATGGCTAAAAGGAAATATGGATATACTTAATTACAAAGAAGATGATTTAGTTTTAGATGAAGGGGTTAATGATCCTGGAATATTTAAGGCGATTATACTAGCAGGTGGTCCTGGTAGTGGTAAGTCTCATATAGCTAAGAAATTAGGATTAGGCACAATGGGTTTAAGAGTAGTTAATTCTGATGCATTTTTTACTATGTTATTGAAAAAGAAAGGTCTTTCATTAAAGATGCCAGCCGATGAAAATGAAGAAAGAGAAGCGGCTAGAATGGCAGCTAAAGCCTTAACAGATAGACTATTATCAACAACTATTGATGCTAGATTAGGAATACTTGTTGATTCAACATCAGGAGATCAAAAAAAGACTGTAAATATAATAGCCAAGTTAAAAGCAGTAGGTTATGATGTTAAAGTAATATTTATAGAAACAAGTTTAGAAACAGCACAAAAAAGAAATCAGCAACGATCAAGAACATTACCACCTACAGTTGTAGATTTTTCTTGGAAGGGAGCTCAGAAAGTAAAACCACTCTTAAAGAGATCGGTAGGTACTTTAAATTATCACGAAATAGAAAATGAATTTGATGGAAAAGTAGATGTATCCCTAGCAGGTAAATTAACAACATGGGCAACTAAACTTCCAATTAAAGGTCAATTATGGGTAGCAGCTGTTAAAAGAGGACAAGATTCTATGACTACAGAAACCATAAATACCAGTATAAGATCATTTTATCAGTTTTGGAGTAAACAATAATGACAATAGCAACAACTAATGTAGGTGTAGCAGCAGTTAGAGCCGAATTAGGTCTATCATATTCTGCAGGAGATAATATATCATTATCAGATATGAATACAAAACATATTGCTGTTGACCTTAGCAACACAACTGATTCAAGATTCACATTAACTAAAAGAGCAGGTATCACAATGACTACTGATGATGTTGCTACTTCAAATCAAAATGCATTAACTTCTAATCCATCAAGTCTTGGAGAATGGAGAAGCTATGATTATGTTAATCCGATAGTATTCAGTTCTTATGGTGCATCTTATGCAAATGAAGATCAAACAGTTCAAGGTGAACTTGCAAGTTTTTCAACTAGTGGTTGTATAGGATATGGAATAAAAAATAGTGTAGAACTTTATTGTAAGAGAGTAGGTAATGATATAGTTTGGTATGGTGGAGAAGGAAGGTGGGGATCAACTCATACTACTAGTACAGAAGGTGGTGCTGTTATTACTTCTGATACAGAGGTAGCTAGATTAGCCGGTGCAGCGACAACAAGTTCAACAGGTGACACGACAGTTTCAGTTGCTATTAGTACAGCTTATAATTCCTGGAATATTTTTACAGCAGGACCTGCAAATACATCTTCTGGTTCAACAAACTCACAATTAACATCAACAAATACAAAAGTGGGGTATGAAAGTTATACATCAGGATATTCTGATTGTATCGCAGGTGGTGCATATAATGTCCATCGGTGGGCAAATGATTTTACAGTTACGCCTGTTGGAATGAATGCAAGAGTTTTTAGATTTTATACAGGTTATAGTATATATGCAATAACTCAAACACATGGCAGTGATTGTTGTTAAGGAAATAATATGTTACATTTACACAAAGATTTAGAAATACACAGAGATCATACAGGTAAAAGTCAAACTGTTACAGTTTCTTGTAAATGTTATAGTGATTATGTTACTAAAACTGTATCTTTTCCAGAATCAGGTGATCCTGATATTCCAGAACCTACTGTTGATATAGAAATAACAGATTTTGATAGCATGACATTAAGAGGACAAATTGATGTTGAGTGGTTTGTACCAGATGAATTAGCAATAACAGGGACTTCTAGAAATGATGTTGCAAAGGCTAGAGCTTCTTGGACAGAATCATTTAACTCATATCAACCAATTATAAACGCAGAAAAACAATTATTAACAGATTGTGCTGAATTTGATTAACAAGTATCAGCATAGAAAATTATAAATACATAAATAGAATTAACAGAGGATAAAAACAATGTCACCATGGAAACCAATCACAACTGAAGCAGCTCTAGGAGTAAATACAGGAGCAGCATCTAATGTAGGAAGTAGTCGTTATGTACGATTATTAAACACAGCAGCTGTTGGAACAGAACATTTAGTAACTTTAGAACAATCAGGTGGTACAGATATAGGTACTTTTAGTCTAGAGGGACAACAAGAGGTTATCATTCAGAAAGACCCTTCCGATCAACTATTCGCAGCCAACGCGGCTGTAATGGCTGTTGGAATAGCAATCAATTCAAATTAATAAAATGTCTGGACACATAGTAAACGATTTTAAAGACCTGCGTAGTTTAATAACCGCAGTTACAAAAGCTAACCCAGCTAAAACTACTCGCCAACAAAACGAGAAAAAAATGGGTATTCATAAAGAAGATGAAGCACAACCCATAGACGATAAGAAACCAAAAGAGAAAAAGTTTCATGCTGGTGAGGAAGAAATTAAAAGAGCATATCTAAATTTAGGTAGAGCAGCACAAGGTTCTCTTGAATATCAAAGAAAATTACTTCAAAAAGAATTAGCTAAAATGGGTTTCAAAACTTATTCTCAGTTTGCATTTGATGCAATCTTTAAGTTTGAACAGAAAGATAAGAAAAAGAAATGGAAAGAACCTTTAAAAGGCTTTCCTGGAAATGAAGAAATTGATGAAAACATTCAACTTGAGAGTGCTCTTTCAGATATGCAAGATATTGTTAAGACTAAAGGTGCTAAGAAAATTGGTGGTGTAATGGTTGATATGTTTACTGCTAGTGTTATAACAAACGCTTATAATAAAGTAAGTGACGCGAACAAAAAGAAGTTGGAAACAGCTAATCTTCAAACTTTAGTTAAACTAGCACACAAGATTATGGGTATGAAAGAAGAACTCAATCTAGACGAAGGTAAAATGAGTGATCTTCTTATTGATATTCAACAAGGTGCTACAGCTAAAGAGTTAGCTAGAGATTTTAATATATCTTTAGCAACAGCTAAGAATTTCCTTAAAGACTATTACGGACAAAAGAAAGGTTCAAGAAAGGAAGAAGTTGAAGAATCTGTCAATGAGAGTAATTGGGGATTTGTATTCTATAATAAGAAATCTTTAGACAATTTCCTTAAAGACCCATATATCAAAAGTGTGACAAAAAATGTTACGATAGACAAAGCAAAATTCAGAGGTGGTAAGAGTGGATTTGATGTTGGTATTGAATCAGATGCAGATTTAGGCCTTAATCCTTTAGCCAAAAAAGTAGATGCAATTAAGAAGAAATACGGAAAGCCTGGAGTTGATTATGCTCATGTTGAACATGACGGTGAATCAATTAGTGAAGGCACATGGGCAGTTCCAGATTCATACAAAAAACTTTACAACTTACAAGTAGGTTTCTTAGCTATGAAAAAGGCTGCTACTGAACTTAATTCAAGAAAACTTTTAGTAGACCTATATAGTATTTTTGGTGATGATTCATTCTATGATGATGTTGAAAAATATATTGATACTCCCGATCCTAAATTTGATTTAAGAGATTTAATTGTCAAACACTTAACACCATTCGGACTTAAATTCAATAGTAGCTACAAAATAACTCATGCTCCAAAAGATTGGATTGATAATCTAGGAAAATCAGAATCAAAAATTGAAGAAAGACTTATCGAAGGAAAACCAAGAAGAGGTAGAGGAAACATTAAAAGACCTAAGGGTAAAGTAGTTCCTTTAACAATGAGTAAAGAAGATAAACTTAAAGAACAAAAAGAACAAGCTCAAGAGTCTCCATTCAAATTAAAATCACAACAATATCCAAGAGCAGTAGCAATTAATACTGATGGATTTGGAAAAAGACACGCGACAGTTGAAGATATTATAGCAGCATGCGACAGTTTTGGAATGATATTAGACAAAGAATTACAAGTAGAACAAATTCAAAAACAACTTGGGAAGGGTGGATTTATATCTTATAAACAAGTAGATTTAAATGATGTGTTTGAAGAAAGAGAAACACAAAGAATTATACTAGCATTAGAATCTACTGTAGAAACACAAGAGCCTATTGAATATACAAAATATGAAATAACAGAAGCGTATATTATGGGCGAAGAAATAGAATTTGTAAAACCAGATGGATATAAAACAGCTGGACCAGTATTAAAGAAAGGTGGAAATACTTTTAATGTAAAAGATAAATTTACAGGTAAGTCTTTCACCTATAAATATATAAACGAGGAACAAGAGGTGAAAACATTTACAGAAGTAATCAACGAAGTATCTATTGGAGACGCTGGAATTAGAAAAGACTTTCCTAATGTATGGGCTCAGAAAGATAAAAGAATGAACAAAATTCTAATGGCATTAGTTAATCTGCATGGGTATGTAGATAATCTAAAATCTTATAAAAAAGATAAAAAAGGTTTTGTTGATTCTCTAAAGAGAATTGGTAAGAATGATGCAGGATTAAAGAAAGCAGGTCTTACTAAAAGAGAAATTGGAGAAGATATTCAAGAAGGTAGATTTTCAAAACAACTTATTAAACAAGCGGGTGGAATAGCCTTTGATAAGAGATATTACATGGGTAATATGACAGGCGCTATTAATGCTATAGAGAAATTAAAGAAAGGATTATCTGATGATCCTAAAGTTAAAGAGATGTTAAGAATTGCAAATGAAGGCAATGAAACAACAGACTATACTAATTGGCTACCAGAAGGTGGTGATAAAGAAGCATATCAGAAATTCTTCAATGCAGCTTTAAAGAAATTTGGTGTTAGTTCACCAGATGAATTAGAAGGTGATAAGAAGAAAGAATTCTTTGATTATGTTGATAAGAATTGGAAAGGCGATCATGAAGAAAAAGAACAAGATGTTCATAAATCTTACAAAATGGATGGCCGAAGAAAGAATTTTAAAGAGAAGATGAGAAAACTCGGATACATTAAGGGTAGATAAAGATGAGTTGGACACAACCAGGACAAGGATTTTTACGAGAAGTTTATTTAGAAGAAGCTCTTGGCACAATAAGACTAGGACAGTTAAAAGCCTTTAACGGGACTGTTCCTTTAGTTTTTAAACGAACTTCAGGAAAAGATGGTGGATTTCAAGAATATGATCTTGTTGGTAAATATAAACAAGCTTTATATATGACACTTGATGAACCGAACAAAGAAATCATGGTTTATTTGAATGTGGGTGATAACAATTTAGATGATCTTACAACGGATATGTTTCCTAAAAAATATCACGATGCAGATGATACTGATTGGGAGTCTCAAAAACTTCAATGGAAGTTTTTTGACATACCAATGGAAAAAGAGATTGCTAAAGCAGTTAAAAGACAGTATCCAAAATTTAAATTTAAGCTTGGCGATAGTTAGCCATGATTAATGAAGGTAGAAAAGCACCAGATTTGGGCATGCCTTCACAAGCGGGCAACAATCTTCTCTATGATTTAGTTAAAAAAGCTAAGTCAGAAAGAGAATTACTTAGTATGATTGACAAATTAGCACTCAAGTTGGGTGGTAAATACAAAGATGCTAAGGACGAACTTATAACGAGAGCTGCAGTAGATGCATTTGACCAGAAAGGAAACAAAGGTCAACAAGGTGTTTCAGACAGACAAGTTCAAGTTCAAATTGGAAGTGCAGCTGATTTATCAGGAGGCGGCACTATTAAATTAAATGATAAGAGTTCAATTAAGATTGATCAGCGAACAGCTAAGAAAGTTTTAAAGAACTTGATGAACTTAAAACCTGCTCAGCGTGGTGATGTAACAAAAGCTATGCAGAAAGATAAAAACGGGTTTAATAAGTTCTTAAAAATACTAAATAGATAGTATAATAATATTTTATTGGGAGATAAAACAATGCCAATATGGGGAGCAACAGATTCAGACGAGTCTAAACCTAAACATTTGACAACAGCTCAAAAGAAAGAAGTATTCGCAAACGCAAGTGGGTGGGTAGTTGAAGCTGGTTCTACACAATCTGGGAACGACAACACAAGTGCCGATCCAGAGATTTTAGTAGCAATCGGATCACTAGCAACATCATTGGGTGCAGCAGATATTACTGAAATTGATTGGATAACTACAGCAGCAGACAAATCTGAAGGATTTAGTCTTTCTGTTAGAGTATTCTTTAACGAGCCAGTAGATGTTGATGTAACAAGTGGAGTACCATACTTAGCTATAACCAACAGTAATGCTGGTTCTGGTTCAGGTCGTGGACCACACAACTTACCTTATGTAAGTGGAACAGGTACTAATGAATTAGTATTCACATTAGCAATAGCAGCAGCTAACGCAGCTACAAATGCTGATGATGTATTGAGTGTAGGAACCAATGCTATGAACTTAAATTCAGGTACAATCAAAGATGCTGGACAAACTGCAGTTGATACAACTATTACTAATAGTTCAACTATTGGAACAGCAGCTGGTACAATAACAGTTACAGCATAATTTTAGGTTAAGATAATGAAAAGCTTTAAAACATATTTAAGCGAAGTAGCTTTAGGCACCGGAACAGCTGGAATTACAGCTGACGGTGATTTTGACTTTCATAGAATGGACCAAGATGATGTAAAAGCCAGAGTTAATACCTGGCTTTCAGCTAATATGCAAATGGAGTTCGCTACAGTTAATGCGGCTCTTATTCAATTAGCTAAAAAAGTACAACAACTTGGTATTTCTTTTGATGTACAAGTAGAAGCGGCAGGCGATAGTGGATCGCTTCGAATACCTTTATCGGTATTCGGTGAAAAGGCAGATCCAACAGGAAACTATGTTGACAATTATGGTTCAACAATTCCAGAAAATCTAGTATTGGATATTCAATACGAGAAAATGCCTACTGGTGGATTTAGAGTATCAGGTAATATTCAGCAATAACCTTTTGTAAGTCATATATACTTACATGATGGATATTTTTGAAGAACTCAACGAGGAGAATTTTACCTTATTCGCGATTCGTCATTACGACAATCCACAATGTACATCAACAGAAGAATTCTATGAAGATATTCGGAGATTCCGATATCTAAAGAGACTTCTTAAACGATATTACAAAAACGGCGAATTACGGGAAAGATTGATTCTCAATCATCTTATAGTTTTAAACAATTTGTTTGGCGTACCAAACGCTATACGAATGTTAGAGTATAAGATAGAAGAGGAGTTCTGGCCTGTACTTAAAACATGCCTTTTATATTTAAATTATATTGAGGATAATTGGCGTCAAGAAATACCGTTAGATCAAGAAGTAATAAAAAGATTAAGAGAGTTATAATAAATGGGAAGAGGAATCGACACGGTAATAGTATTCAGAGTATTAAAACTCTTAACTACACCTTGGAAAGAACAGGCTGCATTCGAAGAAGGCCTTATAGACGAAAAGGGTAAACGAACTAAAAAGAAACCCAATTCATCAAAAGAAAAAGACGCATACACATTCCTGCATCGTCTAGTATTCAATTTAAAGAGAATTATGGAGATGATTCCGTTTGGAAAAACGAAGATATCTTCATATGCTGCCGCACTATTTCTTGTCAAAGAACACGCAGGCCTTACAGGCACAAAATTAGATAAAGAAGTATTTAAATATCTCAAAGAAACTGGACAACTTGAAGATGAAATTTTAGAAGAATTTATTCCTATAAACAAATTACAAAATGAAAGAACATACACCTTGACTAGAAAAATGATGATTGATGAAGAAAACTATGCTGAAAGAGGTGATACAATAATCCATTCAGGTGCAAAGCCTGCAGGAAAAGTATACGGAGTTTCCGTATTCAAAATGTACAATGTTGATAAAGAAATGATGATGCATTGTACAGGACATGATTTAAGATGAAACCCTTAACAGTAGCACAATTAAACAAACAGTTTAAATATGTCAAAGACGCTGATCAATATGGTCATAGAGAAGCCTGGTTCATTATGAAAAAGGCTCCATATACTGGAGATTGTGAAGATTATTCATTGACATTATTATACAACTTAAAAGGCAGAAGTCTTTATAAGATGTTGATAAGCTTACTTATCAGAGAAAGCAAAATATGTCGCTGTACAATTAAAGGTAATGGTCACGCTGTTCTTAAATACAAAGGTAGATATATTGACAACATACAAAAGAAGTGGTGTCAAAAATCATATCTTGAAAAAAGAGAGTATGTATTTTCGTCTTGGTTATACATACCTTATCAAGTAATCGTTAAATTAATTATTGGTTACATCAAATCTAGATAATGAAGGAGAATATATTATGAATTTGAACAATATAACAATCAATCGAGCCCCCCTTGATCCTATAAACACTACTGAAATCTTTAAAGATAAGAGAGTAGTAATTTTTGGATTACCTGGAGCATTCACACCAACTTGTACAACTAAACAAGTACCCAATTATGTTGAAGCTCTTCCACAATTCCAAGAAAAAGGCATTAATGAAATATGGTGTATTTCTGTTAATGATCAATTTGTCATGGGAAAATGGTGGCAAACTATAAAACCAGCAGGTTTGAACTTTTTACCCGATGGCAATGGTATTTTGACTAGAAGAATGGGTATGTTAGTCAAAAAAGAGAATTTAGGTTTCGGATATAGGAGTTGGAGATATGCTGCTGTTATAAATAATGGTAATGTAGAACAACTTTTCGCAGAAGCAGGAATTGAAGATGATCATGGTGAAGATCCATATGAAATGTCAAAACCTGAAACTGTACTTAAATATCTATGAGAAACTATAAGAAAGAATACGAAAATTATCATTCCAGACCAGAACAAAAGATAAGAAGGGCTGCTCGGAATGCTGCAAGACGGCGTTTCGCTGATGCTGATCCTAATAAAGATGTTCATCATAAAGACAACAATCCAGAGAATAATGATTTGAATAATCTTTCTTTAGTCACACAACATTACAATAGAAAAGAACCTAGATTAAGAGAGAAGAAACTCAAAGACTTACAAGCTAAACTATCTCAAGCTCTTCAAAAGAATGAAGATATGGGTAGTGTAACAGGTGCACATATAGCAGGTACAGGTGATGATAACACAGTTCACACTAAACCAAAGAAAAAAAGATTAGCCAAGAGATTACAAAAGTGGCAGAAGAAAGGTAAATAGAATATGTCTAGATTATGGAATTTAATATTAGGTTTATTCATAAAACCAAAATATGAATTATGGGTAACTTATAAACCTACTGATTGGGATGGTAAAAAGGAAACACATAAGTTTATAGTTAGGAAAAAGATTAAGATTACTCCAAAACATATTATTTTTAAGGATAATGACGAAAGAATAGTTGAGATTAAATCTCAAGAACCAATAGACTACATGATAAGGGAATTGTATGAGTAAAGTATTAATGGGTATCATCTTTGTAATGGGAATAGGATCCTATTTCCTTTATCAACAGTATGAAACAGTAAAGGCTGAGAACATGGCTTTAACATTTGCTGTGGAAGAACAGAAAAAAACAATAGAAGTAATCAAAGAGAACTTTGAAAGACAGGGGAAAGCCTTGAACAATCTAACAGCTAGAAATGCTGAGATTGAAGGTGAAATGACTAGATACTTAGACATATTCAAAAGACATAATTTGAATAAGTTAGCAATAGCTAAACCAGGTCTAATTGAAAAGAGAGTAAACGATGGAACAGCGAAAATATTCATCACGATTGAAAATGACAGTAAAATGCTTGACAATCTTGACGATGCTTCCACTACTAATAATTAGTGGTTGTGCATCAAAACAAGTAGAAGTAATATCTAAACCTATAGAGATTGAGATCATTCAACCTACTATGCCTAGGTCTATTGATCTAAAGGATCCTAGATGGTTTGTCGTTAGTGAAGCTAAGATATCTAATCCTTGTAATAAGAATCCAGAGGGTAAAAGAGACTGTACTCTTGGTAAAGAACACCCTGATTGGCCAGATGGCTATACATATCTAGACAGATTTCTAGATGACATTAAGAAATTAAATGGTGGAGATGTGGTCTTTGTTGCAATGACAATAGACGATTATGAACTAATGAGTTTCAATATGCAAGAACTAAGACGATATTTAAGAGAAGTTCAAGAGGTTGTCATCTACTACAGAAATGTAACTATTAAAAACCCAGATGGATCAACAACAAAAGGTGTTGGTGCTACAAATGGTGATGATTCAAAAAGACCAACAATCGGTCTATTTCCAAGAGATAAAGATTGATGTTCATTCTTTGAACAAACCTTGACAATTCAGCGAATGCTGTTATAATAGATATATAGTCGTGTTTAATGATGAACATAGCTATCAGAGATTTATTTTATGAGACATATGATTAGGTGGTTAAAAATATGCGCGTTGTTGTTGAGTTTAATGTTAATATTGCACGCGGCAGAAATAACATATGATTTTTTATACCATTCAACACACAATATACCGATATTTGAAAATCATTAAGACATAAATATAACCGTAAGCACAAGAATGTGCTAGTTGCACTATCGCAGATGGCGTAGTGTTTTATATTAGATAGATTATTAATAATAACAAAAAAAAGGATAAAGTTATGAAAAACTTAATAACAATAAGTTTTCTTCTTTTACTTGCATCATGCGCGTCAGTACAGTCCGTATGGGAAGGTGGAAAAGAAGTTGTAACAGGTACAGTCGATGCCGTAGTTCAAGGTACTTCAACAGTAGTCTCAGCAGTAGCTGAGGATGTAGTTGATACTGCAGCATTTGTTGCTGACACCACAGCTGGTGTTGTCAAATCAGGTGCAGAATTCGCGGACGAACAGACTGATGCGTTACAAGACGAAGAAAGCCCAAAAGAATAAGCTCCTTCAGACAATTCAGAAAGAAAGAGAGCACTTTAATTCGAAGTAATTCTATTATCACAATAGAAGTCAGAAGCAGTGAGGAATTACAATCTGCTTCTGAATTCGTGAGAAACTTCTGTAATGAAACAGTTCAATGTGAAATAGTTATATTATTTAAGGACTGAACCTTGACAAAACAGCGAATGCTGTTATAATAGATACTATAGATAAATTATGTTATGGGTAGATAAAAAATATCTACGATTGATAGCGAGTAGATTCAGAAACAGTAAATGGAAGAATGAAGATTTACTAAATCACGCTTGTCCCTATTGTGGTGATTCAGAAAAGAATAAACACAAAGCTCGAGGATATCATTTCGTATACAAGGAAACATTCATCTACAAGTGTCACAACTGTGGAGAATCGAAATCCTTCGCTTCTTTTTTGAAAGAACAAGATAGTTCATTGTGGAAACAATATGCTGTAGAAAAGTTCTATAAGAAGAATCCCAGCTTTGACACTATTCCAGTTAAAACAGCTCCATCACCCAATTTAGGTAATAATTTACTTGAACAAGTAGGTTGTATTAGAGCTATTGATGCACAACAAGCTACAGATTATCTTAATCATAGACAAATTCCTAAGCATCATTGGGACGATTTATGGTATATTAAGAACAGTCAGAGTCTAACTTCCTTGGATACTAAATATAAAAATAGAGTATTTGGAAATGATCCGAGATTAGTAATTCCTTTCTATACAAGACAGGGAAAACTAATAGGGATATCAGGCAGGGCACTCAATAACAATAAACTAAGATACTTAACATTAAAATTTGATGATACACATTCTCTCATCTACGGCCTTCGAACGGTTGACTACAATAAAAGAGTTTATGTTACAGAAGGACCCATTGACAGCCTATTTTTACCCAATTCCATATCAGTTGCAGGAAGTGATTTCTCAAAATTAAATTCGATAGTACCACCTGAACAAGCGGTGGTAGTTTTTGATAATGAGCCTAGAAATCCTGAAATTGTGAAGAAAATGAGTCAAATTATTGAAGAAGGTTATACTGTTTGTTTTTGGCCTAAAACAATTAAACAGAAAGACATCAATGATATGGTTTTAGCAGGTCTATCTTCAAATATTATTATAGACATAATAGAAAAGAGTAAATTTTCAGGGTTGAAGGCTAACATGGCCTTGAGTGATTGGAGTAAGATTAGTGGAAAGCGAAGTGATTGAAACAAAAGTAGTCAAAAGAGATGGTTCTATAGAACCGATAGATTTAGAAAAAGTACATAGAATGGTAGAAGCCGCATGCAGAGATGTAGCTGGCGTATCTGAATCTTCTGTTGAAATGAATTCAGGCCTCCAATTTTATGATGGAATAACATCTACAGAAATACAGAGCATATTGATAAAGTCTGCCGCAGACTTGATATCACTAGAAAGTCCTAATTATCAATATGTAGCTGCTAGACTGTTATTATTTCAAATTCGTAAAGGTGTATTCAACACCAAGTGGAAAGATTCTAAAATATATCCCCCTTTAAAAGACATTGTAACGCGTAATATCAATTATGCTGTCTATGATGAAAAGCTTATCACTTACTATAGTGATGAAGAATGGGAGAAATTAGATAATTATATCAAACACGATAGAGACTTTAATTTTACATATGCTGGGTTAAGACAAATAGTTGACAAATATCTTGTTCAAGATAGAAGTTCAGGTAAATTGTATGAATCACCACAGTATATGTATATGTTAATTGCCGCAGTCTTATTCAAAAATTATCCAGAAGAAACGAGGCTACAATATGTCAAAAAGTATTACGACGCTACTTCAACATTTAAAATCAATATCCCAACACCTATTATGGCCGGCATTAGAACTCCTTTACGCCAGTTTGCGTCTTGTGTTCTTGTTGATTCTGATGATACTCTTGACAGTATTTTCAGTTCTGATATGGCTATTGGCCGTTATGTTGCTCAGCGTGCGGGAATTGGCATCAATGCTGGGAGAATTCGAGGTTTGGGTTCAAAGATTCGAGGAGGAGAGGTACAACACACAGGCATTATTCCATTCCTTAAGAAATTTGAATCGACAGTCCGTTGCTGTACTCAAAACGGCGTTCGAGGCGGTTCTGCAACAGTTCATTTCCCTATTTGGCATCAAGAAATAGAAGATATTATTGTTTTAAAGAACAATAAGGGAACAGAAGATAACAGAGTCAGAAAACTAGACTATTCTATTCAGATATCTAAACTATTCTACGAAAGATTCTTGAGAAATGAAGATATCACACTATTCTCACCACATGAAGTGCCAGGACTATACGAAGCTTTCGGCACAGAAGCTTTTGACGAAATGTATGAGAAATACGAAAGAGCTTATTCAGTTCCAAAGACAAAAGTAAATGCTCATACATTGTTTATGGATTTACTTAAAGAGAGAGCTGAAACAGGTCGTATCTATATAATGAACATAGATCATTGTAATAGTCATTCATCATTCTTTGAGGATGAAGCTAAAATCAGTATGTCTAATCTATGTCAAGAGATCACACTACCCACAACTCCTATCACATCTCCAAGAGATGAACAAGGAGAGATAGCTCTATGTATATTGTCAGCTATCAATGTTGGTACAATGTCTAATGATTTAAGAGAAATGCCTGAGCTATGTGATTTAGCTGTTAGGGCATTAGATGAAGTTATTGAATATCAGAATTATCCAGTCAAAGCAGCTGAGATATCAACAAAGAAAAGACGAAGTTTAGGGATTGGTTACATAGGATTAGCTCATTTCTTGGCTAAGAACAAAGTCAAGTATGGTGATGATGAAGCATTAAAATTAGTTCACAGGCTAACTGAACACTTTCAATACAATCTACTCGCGACTAGTGTTCAGTTGGCTAAAGAGAAAGGGAGCTGTGATGGTTGGAGTCAAACGAAATACTTTGGTGGACAACTTCCTATTGATCATTATAAGAAAGATGTTGATGATTTAGTCAAGCCAGAATATGAGTGTGATTGGGAGAGTTTACGAGAAGAATTAGTTAAACATGGAGTGAGAAACAGTACATTAACGGCACAAATGCCGTCTGAGAGCTCCTCTGTCGTGTCTAATGAAACGAATGGTATAGAACCACCTAGAGATCACATGGCCATAAAGAAAAGTAAGAAGGGTCCACTAAAACAGATAGTTCCTGGTTATCCACACTTGAAGAACTTCTATACTCTATTATGGGACATGCCTAACAATGATGGCTACATTAAAATTGTCGCAGTCATGCAGAAGTTCTTTGATCAAGCCATATCGGGTAATTGGTCATACAATCCAGAAAACTATGAGAATGGAGAAGTTCCACTATCTGAAATGGCTAAAGATATGTTGAACTCTTATAAATATGGATGGAAAACAGTATATTATCAGAACACATACGACAGTAAGAAAGAAGATGAAATTCTTTTAACAGAAGAAGTTGTTGATATTGTCACTAATGACAATTATGAAGATTTTGATGATGAAGATGATGGATGCGATTCAGGAGCTTGTGCTATATAGAGAGAATTTAATTAGATTATGACTATATTTAACAGAAAAAAGATAAATTATTTAAAGCAGCCCATGTTCTTTGGCGAAGATTTGAATACACAACGATACGATAATTTCAAATATCCCATATTCGACAAACTAACACAAAAACAGTTAGGATTCTTCTGGCGACCAGAGGAAGTATCATTACAGAAAGACAGAAATGATTTTCAACAATTAGATGCTGGTCAAAAACACATATTTACAGCTAATCTCAAGTATCAAACACTACTAGATAGTGTACAAGGTCGAGGTCCAGCTTTAGCTCTACTGCCGTATTGTTCTATTCCAGAACTAGAGAGTTGTGTATTGGCTTGGGATTTCATGGAAATGATACACAGTCGTAGTTATACTTACATCATGAAGAATCTCTATGCTGACCCCACAAAAGAGTTTGACACAATACTAGAAACAGAACCTATCATAGCTAGAGCTAATACAGTTACAAAACATTATGATGATTTCATAGACTATGCTAAACGAGCTAATGGTCTTAGTTCACAAGATCAGTATGCATACGAACTCAAGAAACTATTCTATAAGATGCTAATCAGTATAAATATCCTTGAAGGAATTCGATTCTATGTATCATTCGCATGTACATTTGGGTTTGGGGAGTTGAGGCTTATGGAGGGATCTGCAAAGATCATTTCTCTAATTGCTCGAGATGAGTCTCAACACCTCGCTATTACTCAACACATCATCAAAAATTATCAGAAACATGAGAAAGATAAAGTCATGTTGAAAGTGATGAAAGACTGTAAACAAGAAGTCTACGATATGTACGCTCAAGCTGTACAAGAGGAGAAAGATTGGGCAGAGTATTTGATGAAAGATGGTTCAATGATAGGACTATCAGCCACATTACTTGGAAACTATGTTGAATTCATAGCTAACAAACGATTACGAGGCATAGGACTTGAGCCTCTATATGATATTTCAAGTCGAACAAACCCCCTACCTTGGACTCAACATTGGCTCTCTAGTCGTGGACTTCAAAACGCTCCACAAGAGACCGAAATAGAGTCATATATAATAGGAGGGATTAAACAAGATATAACCGATGAAACATTCGAGAAATTTAAATTATGAAAACACTAATAAACAAGATACTACACACATCATTCCCAATAGTATATGTCTTTTGGGCACTATCAGCTATACTGATACTCCTGGTCTATGGTCTGTCTAGATTAATATAATGCAAAACAACGAAAACACCCTATCACTATTTTGTGAAGAATGTGGAGCTGATTTCCATGTCGAACATGAAATGGGATTACAGTATCAAGTGTTCTATTGTCCTTTCTGTAGTGAACAACTACCCGATAAGGAAGCACACATTGAAGAGGAAGAACTACTCCATTGAAAGACGAGACATTCATTAAGATTATACAAAGAATCCTTATCCCATCAGCTCTTATTTTAACCGTTATCATGACAGCCTGTGCTGTCTACGAACCCATTCCCGGCCTATGTTATACCGACAAAACAGGCACATATCTATGTGATGAACAAGATCAAGAAGAAAGTCAATAAGTTCCTCCACGAAGTATCACAAGAAGAAGGTGGAGAGTACTACAATCTAGCAGTTTGTATACGATCAGGACAAGTATCAGCTAGACAAATACAAGAACATTTAAAAGACAAAGACTTCAAAGACTATTACATGAACAACTTTTTTGGAGAAGGAGACACAATATGAAAATAAGAAACAAAGAACATCAATCACTAGGCCTAGAACAATTACAACAGTTATGTGATGAATTCCCTAATGATCAAATGTTAGGTGAAGAACTAAGAAGAATAACGAAGGCGGCGGCATCAGTCAATAACCCGGAGGGCTTACGAGCCACGAGCCCAAGTTTAGAAATAACACCAGAAGAACTAGAAGCCTGGCACAGTATGTCCAGAGAGATGAGGGGTTCGGTTCACGAAGATAATCCATCAGACATAGAAAGAGATTACGAAGATTCCAACATTTCTTAAAATCGGTATCGTGTTCATGATCTTGCTTGAAATCATGTTCAGAACATATACATAAATATAGGTATGAAGATAAAAAACCCAGATATTCTTGTATATAATATACTGTTCGGAGTGTTAATAACATTCTTAGTGTGGAACTATATAGTAGGAGGTAGCCCTTGAGACATTTTACAGAGAGTGTCAATACACGATTTGAAGTAGGAATCATCAAACTTCTTGATGAAATAGTAGAATCTGACTGGTGTAAACAACAAGGAATGAACAGATCAGACTTAGTAAGACATCTAGTTAGACTAGGAATCAAGAACTTTCATTCAAATCAGCCAAAAGAGAGAGCGTTTAAGAGGTGAACTATCGCGCGGAAGTGTGTCATAGTGTGTCAAAGTGTACTGAACAGAACACAAAAATAACTCTGAAATGCCGCGTATTAACGAAGAAGTGATACCATGCCTCCAAGAACCCCCAAAAAGCCTCCAATCCCTTATAGAGTCTATGTTACATACCTTCCAGACGGCCGGTACTATATAGGCTTTTCACACAAGACAGACAAACTATTTCTGAAGTATTTCGGATCTTCAGTAGTCATCAAAGAGTGTAGTCCAGAAGAGCTAACCAAAGAAGTCATTGCAGAGTATGATAAGAAGTCGCACGCTAAGATGCAAGAGTTCTTATTACAGTGGAAGTACAGACATGATGAGAGATGTATTAACGATATGATACACCTACGATTAAGAATGTCTTATCTTAAAGACTTCACCCCCATAGAGTGGAAACCGAAATGAGAATGATTTACAAAAATACTATCACCGCTCGCTCTGAAACCTAGTCACAGCAATAGATACAGAGCACCTCCTTTTCCTTGTATCCGCATGTACACTTATGATATACTGTATACATAATGAGAAATATAGATATAAAAAACAGTCTTGATCTAACACACATAGCTACAGGATATCCTCACACTATTATATTGAATAGTAAGGAAACACAGCTAGCTATGGACAATACGAGCACCATGAATCATACATGGGATCTTATGTGTCAGAGTGTGTACAGTAGAACAGGTGAATGGATTCCTGATAACTTTGATGTTGA
>Ga0206683_10000400_pt1 | contig 32397 bp, 30 predicted proteins | sample M280m12015metaG_FD_155483 | JGI IMG/M metagenome (GOLD analysis project Ga0206683, IMG submission 155483) | Ammonia-oxidizing marine archaeal communities from Monterey Bay, California, United States - M2 80m 12015 | ecosystem: Environmental > Aquatic > Marine > Intertidal zone | place: USA...
TCGCATTTTCGCTTTACGGTCCGCCATTTTGGCGCGAATGTCATCTGCTTCGGCTTGGGTGATCTCGCCGGACTCAACTCTGCTGGCTAAGCGCTCTTGCATCTCAGCCTTACGAGCTTCGAAGTCAGCTTCCGATGGTCGATCTCCGCTTCGCATTTTCGCTTTACGGTCCGCCATTTTGGCGCGAATGTCATCTGCTTCGGCTTGGGTGATCTCGCCGGACTCAACTCTGCTGGCTAAGCGCTCTTGCATCTCAGCCTTACGAGCTTCGAAGTCAACTCTTGCTGGCTTCGACCGCGAAGAACTCTCCGTTACATCGCCCTGACTGTCGCTACTCCACGGCGCGGCGGCGATGGCCGCAGAACCGCCTGCGATGAAAGCTCCAGCGAGAACGATTGGAGCTGCCCATTTCAGTGTCGAAGATCGCATCATATTTGAACTCCTAGGTGTGGTTTTCCGTCACCTGAAACCTTCTCGAACGAACCTGAACGCAAACTGAGAGCTTCATGAGAATTAGATAAGAAACGACTTGTCGAGGAATTCCATATCAAAACAGTGCTACCCCATCGACACCGTTATCGAGTGTCGCACAGAAATCGGGGATCTCAGTTGGCTTTAGGGGGCCGAAATTTGAGCCCGTACTTGGCCCGCATCTACAAACGCTTCGTACTCCACCAACATGCCCTCGCGAAGCCGAAACACGCTGAGAACACGGCGCGGAAACACAGGGTTCCCATTGGATGAATTTCCCATTGATTGAATGGGTTCGCCCTTCCAACTCCATATACCGAATGCAGCGTTTTCAGTGGCGAAGATATCTTCGACCTCAATTTCTACACCCGGAATATTGTCGCAAAACCCGGTTGCATGGGTATGAAGCGCTTCTGGTCCGCGCATACCGGTTGCGTGGTCGAGCATATCTTGAGCCACGAAGTCCGGAATTAATTCAAACCTCCGTTTTCCAAGGACCTCCCTCAAATACATCCCCATAACCTCGGAAGAGCGCTTTGCGTCCATGACATCCCCTTAGAAGTAACCCCGATGATCCGATAGCGGACCCTAGTTCGACTGCGACCACGACCAAGCCCTGGGAACTAGACCTTCTGACCGTGAACTGATTCAGGACTTTCTAATGCCGAGTTCAGCCTGCAGCTATCCAAAAAATCGTGGCAGTACCGACCAGCAAACCGAGCGATCTACGCCACGGGTTGACGCCGCGAAATAATTCGTCGCAAGACCACAACAACCACAAGATTTTACTGACCATCACAACACTGGGATTGCCGAATAACTTCGTTGAGACGAAACCGGCGATACACGCTGCAATCAACACATTTGGGCGTTGAGCGATCACAATCTCCCCGGTGGTTCTATCTTCGAACCACCACTTCAGAGACATCGGGCGGAAGTTACTGTTCGACACCCCCTGACCCTATGGGCCGAAATTTTGATGTCCTCACAAAAAGCGACCTCTAGCTCACTGGCCTGATCTGCGGACCGCATTAGCGCGATGATGTTGTCATGCAATCAACAACTCCTGACGCAGTTAAAGCCGACGCTGCGCAATGGTTTGAACACCATTGGGATCCAGAACTCCCACTGGGTCGATGGTGGCAGCTTCTCGCGGACGCAGGTTTGGCGTTCCCGTCATGGCCACAAGGCTTTGGTGGAAGAGGGCTGTCAGCTAGCGCGACCAAAGCGGTGATACAAGCACGCCGCGACGCAGGAGCGTTTGGTCCACCAAATGGTGTGGCGACGTTCTTGGCCGCTCCAACGATCATGCATTACGGGACACAAGCCCAACAAGCCAAATACCTTCCCCAGATAGTGAACGGTCAAGATCTTTGGTGCCAACTTTTCTCGGAACCCGGCGCAGGGTCGGACATGGCCGGATTAGCTACAAGAGCAATCCGCGACGGCGATGAGTGGGTCGTTAGCGGACAAAAAGTATGGAACTCAGGTGCCCAGTGGGCCAAATACGGCATTCTCATCGCGAGAACGGACCCACAACAGCCCAAGCATCGTGGAATTACTTACTTCCTTATCGATATGGAGCAAGAAGGTGTGGATGTTCGTCCCCTGCGAGAGATGACAGGCGACGCCGCATTCAACGAGGTCTTTCTTAACGAAGCCCGAGTAGCTGAAAGCGATCGCTTGGGAGACCTTGGAGACGGTTGGCGCGTGGCAATGACGACGCTGTCCCACGAACGAGACCCCGATAACGTGGGATTGGGCGAAACAGCTGCTTTCGGTTCGGTTGACCTTGACATGACCGTGAACGACCACCGCTCAGCCCTTTCCTCAAAGATCGATGGTTTTTCACTCGCCCTAAGCGGAGGGATCACCAAAGTACTTGACGACGTCACGCGCCAGTTCGACGCATTAGACGACCCAATTACGCGACAGCGAATGGCCAAAATCATTGAAATGCGCAGGACTTCCACGTGGTCAGGTATGCGCACCGCTGCAAGCGCGAAATCTGGCGGTCAGCCAGGCCCCGAGGTGTCCACTCTGAAGCTTCTTGGATCTGAATTGGGGCGACAAATCCGCGACGTGGGTCTAGAGACGATGGGACCTCACGGCATGCTTTACGGGGAAGATGCACCCAGCGGCGGCCTTTTCCACGCCTATTCGATGTTCACTCCAGCTCAATCCATTGCAGGCGGAAGTGATGAAGTTCAGCGAAACATCGTGGGCGAACGGGTTCACGGACTACCGCGTGAACCCGGCGAGAAAGAACAACGAGAGCTCCCTTGGTCGGAGCTACCACGTAGTTAAGAGCTAGTCGCCTCAGCAATAACGGCATCGACCATGCCCTCGGTGTCGAAACTCGGTCGCCAGCCCCACTCATCGCGCGCTGCGCTGTCGTCTATTCGGACTGATCCTGCAATAGCGTCCGCAGGTGCAGAGAAATTGATCTCGGCGTCAGGGATTCGCGAGCGAACCACATCAGCTAATTCACCAGCGGTAGGGGTGGGTTGAACACCGTCAACAAGGTAATTAATTGATCTAACAGCGTCACTTGGCGCATCAGACAACTCGATAGCGGCTCGGGCCGCATCCTGGTAATGAAGAACGGCCACCACCGCTTCGGGCGGTACCCACACGTCGAACGGTTCCCCTAAAGCCGGTTTCTCAATCATCCAACTGGTGTATTGGGCCACGCTCCAGGTAGTGACGCCAGGTCCCACGATGGAGGGGTACCGCAAACCTCGGAAATCCAACCCGTATTTTTGCCGGTAGTAGGCGCCGAGGTTTTCACCCAAGACTTTTGTGACCCCATAGACGCTTCCGGGTCTCTGGAGAGTCAAGTCATTAATGATGCCTCCACCGGTGTCGCGACCATAGGTCCCGATGGAACTCGCAAAAATCATCTGTCTGGTTCCGGCCAACCGCGCCGCTTCAATGGTTTCGATGAAGCCCACAGCGTTGGCTTGCAGTAACGCTTGTGGGTCGTCCTCCCCGGGAGCAGTAAGAATGGCACCGAAATGAAAGAGCCGATCAGGAGCAACTTCAGACAAGAGCGCTGCGGCGCTTCCCGGAACTGACAGGTCGAATTGATGAAGTTGGACACGGTCCGCTATGCCTTCGAGTCGACCAAGATTCCCCGACCTATGCGCAACATGCACGTCCTCGTCACTCTCGACAAGCATTCGAGCAATTTCAGCTCCAATAAACCCGGTGCCACCAGTAATCAAAGTACTCATAAGAACACAATGACACGGTGAGTCAATCACTGTCGCCCTAGTAGATTCGCTCTATGGCCAATAGCGACCGTCAAGCAGCACTCGAACGCCGTCGTCAACTTGTGGTCGAGCAGTGGAATCTCGAACAAGAAGTCGTATTGGTTCGTTCCGGGCAAGCATTGTCAATAGCGGGAAGCGATCTCCACCATGAATTTCGACCGCACCCCGACTTCGCCTATCTCGCTGGGTATGGCGTACCAGAATCAGTTTTGGCCTATGACGCGAAGGCCCGGCAATGGCAGCTATTTGGTCCTCGATCCACAGCGGATGACATGGTGTGGCATCAGCCCGCAAACGAGATCGGGTTGCCAGTAGATGACCTCGACGACTGGCTCGGCAGTCGTGAACGCCAGCCCCTCATAGAGGGCTGGGATGACAGAAAAATTCAATCGGGAATTGCCGAGACCCGGCTCCAAAAGGATGAGCTGGAACTTTCGGCTTTGAGATCTGCTGCCGTGACGAGCGAAGCAGGGTTTTCCTGGGTTTATGAAAACGCGCGCGTGGGTATGACCGAGCGAGAGATTCAGATTGGCATCGAGGCGGAGTTCTTTCGCGCCGGAGCGGTACGAACTGCGTATCCGAGCATTGTCGCCAGCGGACCGAACGGCGCCTACCTCCACTACGTCTACGGGCAAGACGACAGTTTGAATCCGGCCACCCGCACCATCCAGAAGGGAGAACTGCTGCTCATTGACGCGGGAGGTGAGTTCGGTGGATACGCCAGCGACGTTACGCGCACCATGGTGGTGGGTGACGAACCCACTGACGTTCAGTCCTTTCTCTGGCAAGTAGTGTTTCGCGCTCAAGAATTAGCAATCGACCGCTGTCGGCCGGGTGAGGAGTGGCGCGAGGTGCACCTCGACTCGGCTCGGGTAATTGGTTCAGGCCTCGTTGAGCTTGGGATCTTGCGTGGTGAAGTAGATGCGTTGGTCGCATCGGGCGCGGTGGCCCTTTTTTATCCCCATGGGCTCGGTCACCTTATAGGGCTCACTGTGCACGACGCTGGCGGTTACCCGCTAGGGCGAGAGCCTGGCTCCCACCCTCAGTCGCGATACCTGCGCACGGACAGAACCCTCGAAGCTGGGATGATCACCAGCGTCGAACCCGGGGTTTACTTCATCGACGCAATTCTTGCTGATCCTTCTGTGCGTCAACAATTCGAAGCGGAAGTGGTGTGGGACGCCGTTGATCCCCTGCGCGGCTTTGGCGGAATCAGAATCGAAGATGATATTCACGTCACTAACGATGAGCCGGAAGTACTGAGCGGAGCTATAGCGAAGCCTCTTCGAATCGGATGAAAATCCGTCGATCATTTAGTTGCTAGGTGGGAGACTGTCACGATGTCTGGGAAAACCTATGACGCTGTAGTGATCGGTTCAGGAGTTATCGGATCGTCGATCACCTATGAGCTTGCACGACGGGGAATGCGCACACTCACGATTGATCGCAATGGTGGCGCCGGGTTGGGGTCTACTAGCTTTTCTTCGGCAATTGTTCGCTTTACCTATTCCACGTACCCAGGTGTTGCCATGTCATATGAAGGGTTGCGCTACTGGGAGAACTGGGCGGACCATCTTCAGTTGCCTCATGGTGCTGATCTCGCAAAGTTTCGACAATGTGGAATGGTGACTCTTAAAACTGTCGGAGGGCACCATCTCAAAGTGGTGCCACACTTTGACTCAATCGGGATTCCCTACGAAGACTGGGATCTCGAAGCATTCGAATTTCATCTGCCTGAGCTCGATCTCCACAAATTTGGTCCTCCCAAACGACCTGACGACAACGAATTTTGGAAGGAACCTAGTGAGCTCCTCGAAGGAGGACTGTTTACACCCGAAGCTGGCTACGTAAGCGACCCGCAACTGGCGGCAGACAACCTTTATCGCGCGGCATCCACACTGGGGTGTGAATTTCGCTTCAAAACTGAAGTCACTGCGATTACGCGAAGCGATAGCAAAGTCACTGGTGTTGGCTTAGGTGATGGAAGCTTCATCTCGACTCCGGTTGTGGTCAATGCTGCAGGACCCCACAGTCGATTCGTCAATGAAATGGCTGGAGCGTTAGACGATATGTCGATACGAACAACCCCTCTTCGTCAAGAAGTCCATCATGTTCCCACCCCAGTCGAACTTGATTTCGAAAACCGGGGATTCAGCATCGCAGACGATGACAACGGCATTTACGTGAGACCGGATTTGGGCGACAACGTTTTGGTGGGAAGCACCGAACCTGATTGCGATCCCCTGCATTGGGTGGACCCTGACTACGAAGGGCAAATAGACATTCAGCAGTGGGAGGCGCAGGTTTTGCGCCTAAACCGTCGACTACCAGCAGTGGGCATTCCTCATCAGAGACGGGGAATCGTTGGGGTATATGACGTTTCCGATGACTGGATACCCATCTATGACCGAACTTGTGTTGATGGGTTCTACGTAGCTATTGGAACGAGCGGCAACCAGTTTAAGAACGCGGCGATCGCTGGGCATTGCATGTCTGAACTCATAGACGCCGTCGAAAATGGTCGAGACCACGATTCAGATCCGGTGTCGGTCACCGGTCTTCACACGGGTCTTACTATCGACATGGGTAACTTTCGTCGCAGCCGAACCATCAATCCGGAATCATCGATGTCAGTGCATGGCTGAACGAGCGGGTCGATTTACGCCCTCAACGCCAGGCAAAAACCGGTTGCTCCAATTCATCGACGCGGACGCTATCCCCATCGAAAGCGACTGCCCTGAACTGATAGAGCACCGCTCCCGTAGGAGCATGAATCAGATCTCCGCCGATCGGTAGTTGTACGACAGGGCGGTCACTTTCGGGAATCTTCACGAAACGTGGTGAGTCTGGTCGCGTTAACTCTCGAATAGAAATTCGGTGAATCGACGCTACCTCCGCAGGATTTGCCACCGGCTCGAGCTCACCATCGATCCAAAAAACAAACGGGCTGATGACGTAACCCGAACGGGTGGGGTAATCATCTAATTGCCCGATCAGGTTGTCGGAAGTCAAATTTAAGCCGACTTCTTCGGAGGCCTCCCGCATGGCGGCTTGAAGAGGAGTCTCCCCGGAATCAACGCGCCCTCCAGGAAGCGCCCATTGCCCTGGATGGTCCTTAAGTCTCGACCCTCGCCGAGTAAGTAAAACTGAGGCACCACCCGCAGTGCCTTCAACATTTCCGGTTAATTCGACATCATTTGCACTCCCAGGGATCTCAGCCAACAACCGTTTACGATCGGACGTCGACTCGCCAGTTGCTAGGGGGTCAACCCCGTGAATGATGGCGTCGCTGTCAAGCACAACCACACAAACGGCAGCGCGAGCTAAACCTTCGTCTGAATGCTCACGAACCTTGTGGCGGTCTAGGTTCGAACGCAAGCGTCGCCGCAATGAAAGATCGAAGAGAACTTCGCTAGTCACGCGAGCAGTCTCGCGCACAGCACGGCTCGTCGTGGGCTCGCTACGCTTGAGATATCGGCACCGAGAAGGACCCATGACAACAATGAAAGTGGAGCACCTCAAAGAAGCGACATTTGGTTCGGTCGTCACAGAAATCGACCTCGAAGAATTAGATGATTCCACATGGCACCAACTACACGACCTCTGGATGGATCGCGCCCTATTGATCTTTCCCGGTGCGTTTCTAAGTGCCGAAGGCCAAGACGCTTTCGCCCGCCGATTCGGCGACCTGGAGTTTCCTCGCGCTGCTATCTCAAACATTGGTAAAGACGGCAAAGTGCATCACGAGAGCGACGATGAGGTCGTCAAGTCGTTGAAAGGTAACGAAAGTTGGCATATCGACAGTACCTACATGCCAATGCAGGCCAAGGGGGCGGTGTTCACTGCCGAAATTGTCCCCAGTTCAGGAGCGGCTACAGGTTGGGCTGACATGCGATCGGCATACGACGAACTCGATGACGAAACCCGCGAACGTATTTCTGACCTCCAAGCGCACCATTCGCTGTTCTACAGCCAGGGACGGGCTGGAAATCTCCCCAACAAGCGCAATGAAGATGGCACCTACAACCTTTATGGCTATCACGACATGGAGATCTCACTTCGGCCGCTCGTAAAGGTTCACCCCATTACAGGGCGGTCAAGTCTTTTGATCGGTCGCCACGCCCACGACATCGTGGGTATGGACCCCGCTGAGTCCGAATCACTTCTCGACGACCTCAACGAATGGGCTTGTCAACCACCTCGCGTGTATCACCATGAATGGGAAGAGGGTGATGCCGTTTTGTGGGATAACCGACGGCTACAACATCGCGGAACGCCTTTCGATATGACTGAACCGCGACGCATGTGGCACACAAGGATAGCGGGCGAACCCGCCTCAGAATTAGCGATCAACCACCGGATCGACGCGATCCCTAGCGACGATGTTGAACGACATCCAACAGGCACATGGGCCTGTTAGGGCAAATCCGAGCCGACCTAACAGCGGCTATGAAAGCCAAGGACAAACTCACAGTTTCAACACTGAGATCAGTTGTCGCAGCCGTTCAGGAAGCAGAGGTAGCAGGCGCTGAAGCAACCACGCTCGATGATCAACAGATCGAGAAAGTAATCGCTGCTCAAGCTAAGCGCAGGGTTGAAGCAGCAGAAGCATTCGAGCAGGGTGACCGAGCAGAAAAAGCAGCAGACGAACGAGCTGAGCTCTTGGTTCTAGAGCAATACCTCCCCAAACAACTATCCGAAAACGCGTTGGTGGAAATAGTTGAACGCGTATTAGCCGAAGGTGACTACTCAACGATGACAGATATGGGTCAGGCCATGAAGGCGGTTAATGCAGAAGTTGCCGGTCGGGCAGAAGGAAGAGTTATCGCTGACTTGGTCAAGTCCCGTCTGTCGTGAACTCAACCCGTCAGATATCTCTCATTGGGTTTCTTCAGGCACAAAACTGCACGACAATTCCGGCAGCGTGGCGACACCCTCAAGCGCGCCATGATGTCACCAACGTTGATTTTTATCGACATATAGCGAAAGTCTTAGAAAGCGGGCTCTTTGATCTCGGGTTCTTCGACGATCGTCTGGCCATGCCTGATATGTATGGCGGGGATCATCGTCACACTGTTGAACAAGGGATCCGGTGTGTGAAGCTCGATGCTGTAACCGTTCTCACCACAATGGGGATGGCTACCTCTCAGCTTGGTTTAGGAGCGACATACTCAACCACCTATTTCCCACCCTTCCACGTTGCTCGGGTGTTCTCAACGCTCGACCATATGACTGGAGGAAGAGCGGCATGGAACGTCGTGACGTCGGTCAACGACAACGAGGCGCGCAATATGGGGCTCCTAGAAGCCCCTCCCCACGATGTTCGATACGACCGAGCAGATGAATTCATGGAGATTGTTCACGGGCATTGGGACACCTGGGAAGCCGATGCAATTGTCGCTGACCGCGCCTCCGGTATATATGCACACGGCGACAAGGTCCACCGACTCGACCATGACGGTGAGCACTATCGCTCACGTGGACCGTTTACCGTGCCGCGCACCCCTCAAGGTCACCCGGTAATTATCCAGGCGGGTCAAAGCGGCAGAGGTATCGAATTCGCTTCACGCTGGGGCGAACTCCTGTTCATGGCAAACCCGAATCTCTCGAGGGCTACCGAAAATTACAAAGCCGTTAAGTCTGCCGTCGTTGCCGCAGGCCGTGACCCCGAGCAGGTCAAAATAGCGAACTTGACTTTCCCGGTAGTGGGTCGAACACTGTCTGAAGCTGAGGACAGACGGGCGGCCTATGATCTCCTCCCGAACCTCGTGGACGACCTTTCGCTGCTCTCGGAGGGCTTGAATTTCGACTTCTCCGACAAAGAACTCGACGAACCACTTTCTCCTGAAGATGTTGCGGCGATGACGGGTATCCAGGGAATTCGAAACCAGGTCATCGAAGCAACCGGTAAAGACAATCCGACTGTTCGCGACTTTGTAACAGTTTCTGGGCGGGGACGCCTCGCCCATCCGGTCGTCGGTGGCCCTAACGAACTAGCTGATTATTTCGAAGAGTGGTTCACGACTCCAGCATGTGATGGTTTCGTGATAGCGGGGACACATATGCCTGGCGCTTTTGAAGACTTTGTCGAGCTCGTGGTGCCGGAACTGCAGCGAAGAGGCCTTTTCCGCACTGAATATTCGGGCAACACACTACGCGACCATCTTGGTTTATCTCAGCCCCAGCCAGGCGCATGGCGGCAATGACCTAGTTATCGGCGTTGTTGAAGGCGGCAATGAGTTCGCTCCCGCTGACTGGCCACACCCCTTCGAGGCTCATTACCTGAGCTAACGCCCGGTCAAATGTACGAATGCGAAATGGTTGACCTGTGAGCCAAGGCCTCAACGTAAACATCATGTGACGAGCTGAACGACGACCATCGCTGTGGAGTCGATGAGCCGCCGCAACAATCATGTTTTCCCAGCTATCGAGACTTGCTCGCCGATTCCAAAGAGCAAACTCATCGTCAATCTCGAGGAACAATGGAAGAGACGTCAAATTTCCGTTCGGAGTCGTCATGGTGTACGGCTGCTCGTCATTGGGCCAATCACATACGTATTGAATTCCAGCCGCTGCCAATAGTTCTGGTGTTCGAGCCGACTCGACACCCTCAGGCGAAAACCATCCGATGGGGCGAACCCCGGTCGCTTGTTCAAGCGTGTCAAGAGCGTTGGTGATCACTTCAGCTTCAACGCCAGGATCCATCTTCGACGTAATAAGTCTGCTGGCTGATATGCCGTGCCCGACGATCTCACAACCGCGTTCACCGAGGTGTTTCATGAGCCACGGATAATGCAGCGCCGTCAGCGCGTCCACCGCGACGGTGACCGGCATTTCGTAACGTTCCAAAGTGTCGAGTAGGCGGAAAATCCCTACACGGTGGCCGTACTCCCGGTGAGTTAATTGAACGTAATCGGGAGCTGGCAATTTGATGAGTCCGCCGCTGGCATTTCTGAGGCTGTAAGCGTCTTGTGGCGGATCCCACTCGTAATGTTCCAACAGCACCAAGGCCCCAACGGCAAGAGACTTTCCATTTGGCCACTCAAGGACGTTTCTGCTTGGCAGCGGTGAATACGGATAATGAGGATGATCCATGCCTGGTGAGCGATCAGCGGGCATCGTTAACCGCCTGCAGTGACACCGCATGGTCAACAAAATCTTCGTAATGATGTTCTATGAAGTGGTCAGCTATTTCCGACGCTGTGGCTTGCCACACCAACTCGTGACCCAACACATAATCCAGCATCTCATCAAGGCCATCGATTCGATGGGGCATACCCATCAAATAAGGATGAAGCGCCAGAGCCATAACCCGCCCCGAGGCTGCTCCCTCCTCATACAGCGTGTCGAATTGCGCTTTCACCATTTCAACGAAGTCAGATGTGTCGTGGTGATGAAGAAACACCGGAACATCGTTTAACTCGATGCTGTAGGGAACTGAAACTAGACAGCCATCATTAACCCTGATCGGGACAGGTTGATCGTCGTGCAGCCAATCAGCATGATAAGTGAGACCAGCTTCAGCCATCAGGTCGGGGGTGCCGAGGTTGTTTGAAACCGCGGGTCCCAGCATGCCGCGCAGCCTCTGACCGGTGTGTTGATGCAGGGTGTCGATGCAATCTTGGTAAAACTCCCGCTCATCTTGCTCGCTCATCGAAGAGAGGTAGCGAGTGTTGTAAATACCGTGGCTCATGATTTCCCAACCTCGGTCGGCCATCGATTTGCCGACGTCGGGATAATGTTCAAAAACAGCGAGGTTTGTCGAAGCAGTACAGCGAACATTGTGCTCATCGAGGACCTCAAGCATTCGCCAAAACCCAACCCGGTTTCCGTAGTCACGGTGGGAATAGCCTTGAACGTCAGGATGGGGAGATCGAGGCCAGGGATTACGACGCGGGTCGCGCGGCGGCAAGTACTCATAGTGTTCAACATTGGGGGCGACCCACAAGGCGACGCGAGCTCCATTGGGCCAACTGATGTTTGGTCGGTCAGCCATCGGCAAATAGTCAACGCGATGTGGAGGTAAGGACATGTAAGCACCGTAGTCAGGTCCGCCCCCTAGGGGGCGCTAACGTCCCAAGTGACTACTGGGAGTTTGAGGGGGAGCGATGCTCAGTGAATACCGAGTGCTCGATTTGACCGACGAACGCGGTCATCTTGCCGCTTTCATGCTTGCCCAGATGGGAGCTGAGGTCATAGCGATTGAGCCGCCTTCAGGGTCGCATGCACGTCAACTAGCACCGTTTTCTGACGGAATCGATGACGGCGAACACTCGCTGCATCACTGGGCCTACAACCGCGGCAAAAAAAGCGTTGTCTTGGATTTAGACACACCTGACGGCATGAGCGAACTTCGCCGTTTGATAGCGGGGGCGGACATCATGTTCGACTCATTCGACCCGGGAGTCATGGACTCAATGGGGCTTACCCCTTCAGACATTGCTGAACTTAACCCCAACATAATTAACGTTTCTATTACGGCATTTGGCGACGATGGACCTAAAGCCAACTGGGAGTACAGCGACTTAACACTTCAAGCCTCGGCGGGAAACATGGTGCTGACTGGTGATGAGGACCGGTCTCCGCTACGAGCAGGAGGTACCTTGCCTCAGGCATTTGGTAACGCCGCGTCGGAGGCAGCGGGCGCCGCGTTAATAGCTCTCTATGAGCGACAGGCAACGTCTGGGCTGGGACAACACATCGACGTGTCAGCACAGCACTCCATGAACCAATGCACCCAGTCGATGTCTTTAGCAACCCCATTGGGAGCAACGCCGCCCACCAGGCTCGCAGGGGGAGTCGAGCTTGGAGGGATCCGGATCCAAGTGATGTGGCCTTGCGCTGATGGATTCGCGTCAGTCAGCTTCTTGTTCGGGCCGAGCTTCGGCCCTTTCACAAAGAACCTTATGACTTGGATATGCGAGGAAGGTTTCTGCGACGAGGCAACCCGAGACAAGGATTGGGTCGAGTACGCGATGATGCTCCTTGACGGTAGAGAATCACTGGACGAGTACCAGCGAGTCAGAGACGTCCTTACCGAATTCTTTGCCACCAAGACTAAAGCTGAGCTTCTGGAAGCGGCGATGACGCGCCGTCTCCTTATTACCCCAGTTACGACCACCGAAGAAGTTGTCAACAGCGAACAGTTGGACTTTCGAAACTATTGGGAGACGGTGGAACATCGCGACGGCTCAACAGTCATGTACCCGGGCGCGTTCGCGAAGTTTGCCAAAAGTCCGCTCACAGTATTGACCGAGCCCCCTCGTTTAGGTGAACACACCGCGGAGGTTCTAAGTCAGCCCGAGCGCGCGGCTGATGTCGTGGTAACGGAGCCCGTGCCCTCAAAAGATCTCCCTCTTAAAGGCGTCAAAATTCTAGATTTTATGTGGGCGATGGCGGGGCCAGCAGCGTCTCGAGTGTTGGCCGACTATGGCGCCGAGATTGTAAGAGTGGAATCTTCGAACAAACTTGATGCGGTGCGAACCATTTCACCGTTTCCATCTGATGTCGGAGATCCCGACAAGTCCGGGATTTACCACAACATGAACGCCGGAAAACGGGGTCTCGCCCTTGACATGTCTAAACCGGGTGCCATTGACGTCGTGTGGGATCTCATCGAGTGGGCGGATGTAGTACTGGAATCGTTCTCACCCAAAGCGATGGCAGATTGGGGTATCGACTACGAACAGATTTCGAAGCGTCACCCAGACATCATCATGGCGTCAAGCTGTCTGATGGGTCAGACGGGCCCACTGGCGATGTTGGCTGGTTTCGGGACCATGGCCGCTGCAATATCGGGCTTTTTCTACCCGGTTGGCTGGGCAGATCGCGCACCGACTGGTCCGTACAGCGCCTACACCGACTACACGTCACCCCGTTGGCTCGTCGCTTCCGTTATGGGCGCGCTTGAACACAAAAGGCGAACAGGTCAGGGTCAATACATAGACCTTTCCCAAGCCGAAGCAGCGTTGCACCTTATGGCGCCGGCACTCCTCGAATACTCGATCAACGGAAACATTTGGGAACGGTCGGGTAACCGCGATTTTGTTTTTGCCCCACAGGGTGGATATCCCACAAGCGGCAACGACAACTGGATTGCGATTTCTTGTAAAGATGACAACCAATGGCAGCTTTTGGCACACGAAATGAACCGCGAGGACCTTGTAGCCCTAACAGTTGATGAGCGACATACGCGACACGACGAACTCGACTCGCTGATTTCCTCCTGGACAGTTGAACAAGATGGCGTCGAACTCATGGAACAACTCCAAGCGCTTGGAGTAGCGGCCCACATTGTCCAACACTCACCCGAACTAGTTGCCGATGACCAAATGACGCATCGCGGCTGCTTTACAGAAGTCGCGCACGCGAGTCATGAACCCTTTTACGTGGACGGCACCCGTTTCCATATGTCCCGCACCCCGGCTGAGGTCACACATGCCGGTCCGATCTTTGGTGAACACACGTTCGAGATTCTGATGGAATGCGTAGGCTACGACGCCGACCGCATTGCGGAACTCGCTGTCGCCGAACTCCTCGAATAACGACAAGCAGTCGCACACCAAATCACGCGTGAGCAACCCAACTAACTACCAAGTATCGATCATTGGCCGTTTCTTGCCCTCTCGCTCTGTTGGCTTAGGAGCCGAGCGCAGTGCCATCGATACCCAAGTACGGGTCTCTGCGGGATCAATGACGTCATCGAGTTCGAAGAAAGTAGCTGTGCTGACGGCTTTGCCGTTCTCGTACAGCTTTGCCACCATTTGCTCGTAATACGCGATTCGCTCTTCGGGGTCCTCTATTGCCTCGAGCTCTTTGCGGTATCCGAGTTTGACGAAGCCTTCTAACCCCATTCCACCAAATTCGCCGGTTGGCCACGAAACGCAAAACAGTGGGGCTTTGAAACTTCCACCGGCCATTGCCTGAGCCCCTAATCCGTAGCCCTTCCGCAAAACGACGGTCATGAAGGGAACGGTGACGCTTGCCGATGTAACGAACATCCGGCTGGCGTGACGAACCGTTGCGTCGTATTCAGCCTGCGGGCCGACCATGATGCCGGGCGTATCACACAAAAACATGAGTGGGATATCGTGCGCATCGCAGAGTTGCATAAACCGACTGCCTTTATCCCCTACATCGGCATCGATAGCTCCACCTAAATGATGGTTGTTGTTTGCGATGATGCCTACAGGCCGGCCTTCGATTCGAGCGAGCGAAGTGACACACCCTGGCCCCCAACCCTTACGAATCTCTAGAACCGAATCGACATCGCACATCGTCTCGATAACTTCGCGGACGTCGTACGCGCGCAGACGGTTCTCGGGAACTATGTGTCTCAACAAACGTTGATCAGGTGCTGTCCAGTCCGTGATCGGACCTTGGAAATACGACAGATACTTCTTTGCGACGTCCATTGCTTCGTCTTCGTCTTCGACGAGAACGTCGATCACTCCGTTGGGGTATTGGACCTCGACAGGACCTACCTCCTCGGGGCGGAACACCCCGAGGCCACCGCCTTCGATCATTGCGGGGCCGCCGATGCCAATATTTGATCCCTTCGTCGCGATAATCACGTCGCAACATCCGAGCAAAACGGCGTTGCCGGCGAAACATCGGCCGTTCGTGATTCCGACGAGTGGAACCAGGCCGGAAAGTTTGGCGAAAAAGGTGAACGCCCAACAGTCCAAGCCAGCGCCACCCATCGTGTCAGTGTCACCTGGCCGTCCGCCGCCGCCCTCGGCTAGTAGCACCGTTGGAAGTTTGTTGTCCTCAGCAATTTCGAAGAGCCGATCTTTTTTTCGATGATTTTGAAGCCCCTGAGTACCCGCCAAAACCATGTAGTCATATGACATCACCATGGTTTGTGAAGTTGCTTCGTCGAAGAGATCACCGTTGACACTCCCGACTCCTGCGACCATACCGTCGCCTTGAGTGTTGTCGATCAAATCGTCGAGACTGCGTCGCCTGCGCTGAGCGGCGACCATAAGAGGGCCGTATTCAACAAAGGTATTTTCATCAACTAGTCGCGAAAGATTTTCGCGTGCTGTGCGATGTCCTCGGCCGTGTCGCTTTGACACTGCCGACGGTTTGGCTTCATCGGTTCCCCTGTAGTGACGATCGAAGACCTCTTGCAGGTCTGGACGGATTAAGTCAAGATCAACCGCTGCTTCGGCTTCACTGGCTTCGATGTCCAGATCCGCTTCTTCGATAAATAGCAACGGGTGACCCTCATAGACGGTGTCGCCTTCACTGACGCCCAAGGCTCTGACAATGCCAGTGACGTTTGACGCAATGACGTGTTCCATCTTCATCGCCTCCATTACCGCAACTGGCTGCCCCGCAGCGACTTCGTCATCTGGGGACACGTCAATCGAGATGATGGTGCCCTGAAGCGGCGCCTCTAGTGGTCGAGTGCCGTCTGGGCCCATAGCGGAGGAACCGTCCAGCGAGCCAGAAACCGGAGGCGGCTCCCTGCCTTCGATGTCGCCGTGTGTGAGTACAGCCAAGGGGTCACTGCTGACCTTTACCCCTGCTAACGACGGTCCTAAAAGATCGGAAGAAGTTTGCGAAACACTGTTGTGTCCCACTTTTTCAGCAGCGTGAACTAGCTCAGCGCCGTATTCGTTGATGAAACCTGTGGTGATTTCATTGGATTGAACTTCAGGCCGATCCAACAAAGCCAGGAGGTAAGGAATGTTGGTGAGAACACCTTCGATTCTGAACTCAGAAAGAGCCCGTCTAACTCTTTTGATGGCGTCCCCATAATTGTTGGTGGGGGAGTATGCGATGATTTTTGCGAGGAGAGAATCAAAGCTGGGATTGGTCGAATAGCCCTGATACCCGTATGTATCGGTTCGAATGCCGGGACCGCTGGGAGTCTCGAAAGTGGCAATTGTTCCTCCGGTGGGTTTCGCTAATCCCTCTTCGGTCATTGTTTCGGTATTCACCCGGCATTGGATTGCGTATCCCCGCGCACTAGGCAATTCATCTTGTGAAAGACCTAAGTCGATGAGCGAAGCGCCCCCGGCTATGAGAATTTGATTGCGGACGAGGTCAATTCCAGTCACCTCTTCAGTCACTGTGTGCTCAACCTGCAGCCGAGCATTAGTTTCGATAAATGCGACTGTGGACGGGTTTTCAGCATCAACAAGAAATTCCCAGGTACCCAACCCTCGGTAATTAGCGTGAGAAGCCATACGCACCGATGAGTTCGTCAACAAGTCTCGTGTTGTGCTCTCGATAGAGGGAGACGGTGCGATTTCAATAATCTTCTGGTTCTGTCGTTGCAACGTGCATTCTCGTTCACCTAAATGAACCACGGATGTTCCGTCACCAATGATTTGAACTTCAACATGACGAGCACGCTCTACAAGGCGTTCTGCGTAAAGGTCGCCGTTACCAAAAGCGGACTGTGCTTCGCTTTGACATCGTTCAAATACAGCGGCTACGTCATCGCCCTGTAGTACGGCGCGCATTCCGCGACCTCCGCCCCCAGCGACGGCTTTAATCATGATTGCGTGATGCTCGGAAAGGAAAGCTTCGACTTCTTCGAGCGTCGCAGCTCCTTGCGTGGCGGGAACGAGGGGCACGTCGAGTTCGGCAGCTAGGGCTCGGGCGGCAAGTTTGTCGCCGAAGAGAGCGAGCTGTTCGGCAGATGGCCCGACGAAAACGATCCCCGCAGCTTCTAACGCTTGAGCAAAGTCCGCGTTCTCGGCCAAAAAGCCGTAGCCGGGGTGGACCGCGTCGCAACCCGCGACAAGTGCCGTTTGGACGATCTGATCAATGTCGAGATAAGCGGCAACACCGCGACCGTTCAGCTCTATCGATTCGTTCGTTGCTCGAGTATGTAATGACGATCCGTCGTCTTCGCTGTGGATCGCGACCGTGGCGATATCGAGTTCGTCTGCCGCTCGAGCGATACGTATGGCGATCTCACCGCGATTAGCAATAAGGAGCTTTTCCACGGGCATTTCCAATCCCCCTCGAGAGACGTTTTGGCATGCCCGTTCTACAACATCTTGCCCCTGGTGTTCTTACTCAGCGACGAGGAAGTAAAGGAAGGATCACAGCGACCTGCCTCACCAAGGCAACTTCCGTGCCTCGCGAATCGATAAAAACTGCATCACTCGTCGACCAAGGTTTACTTTTTCGCATCTCCACGTCACCCCAACGGCCGGCTACCGTTACCGCACCGTTTGCTTTAAACGGGCTTAGATGTTGGACCCGTCCTGAAGCATGAACGCCAGCCGGCATCCGGTAGGAATGTCTAATCAACGGTGTCATCTGACCCAAAACCCAGGACGGGTGTGCCAGTGGCGTGTTTCCCTTAACCCACAACGGGTCGTCGTCATGGATCCTTTCACTCATCCAAGTTCTTGCGTCATTCGCATCGAAAGGAACCGACATCGCTGGGTAATCAAGGTCGCTAGGAATTTCATCGAGACCGAGAAATGGTCGATGGTCAGCTTCCGCCACGGGCGAGCGGTCGCTTGGCAAGACGAAATCGTTTTTCCACGACGCGTCGCCAAGACCAACTTTTCCCTCGATAGTGACGCGCCCATCGGAGACGACAGTTTGAGTTATCACGCCGACATTCGGGTCATCGGGAGCCGGCTTGACCTCAGTAAGTAGTTCGTCTTTCGCGTAGACGGGACGAGGAAGTCGAAATTCGGACCAACCATGAGATAGCCAACCTTCGCCTAGAGCATCCAGAATTGCCGGAACCATCCACCCGTAGGTGTGGATGCCCGCGACAATTCCTCCGGCGTAGCCGTATCCCGTAGCGCTCTCATCGTGAATCGGATTGGCTGCTGAGACCTCGGGTGGGTCAGCGACGGCTATACGGACACATGATGCGGGCACGACTGTCATGAGCGCGACTTTAGAGTTCGATCAAACATCGAATGCAGCAATTCCCAATGACGCTCGGCGGCGACCTTGTCGTATTTTGGTCGTTGCGGGAACACGAACCCGTGATGGACACCTTCGATCCATTCGGACTGGTGGGTTACTCCCGCGTCGTCTAACGCCGCGACAATCCGTTCGAAATGAGGTCGATCGACCCAGTCATCAACCTCAGCGGCCAACAGAAGTATCTCACCGGTGATGTCGCCGGCTCTTGTGTGTGGCGAATCATGAGCATCTGTGGCGAGTCGAACTCCATGTACTGAAGCGGCCGCTTTCACTGTTTCCGGGTATTCGGCAGCCAACCACAAAGCAAAGGGTCCACTCATGCAATAACCCGTGGTGCCGACAGTCTGTTCGTCGGCTAACGGGTCTGCTGTTGCGTGACCGAGCAACGCAGCAGCGTCTCGTGCCACCATCGCATTTGACAGATTGCCCATCAACTGGGCCATATATTTCGCACTGGCGGGATCTTCTCGATGAATAGTGAACGACGGAGTATCCCGATAGTAGAGATTGGGCAACATCACGTAATAGCCAGTGGCGGCGATTCGGCGGGCCATGTCGTGAAGTTCTTCGCGTTTCCCTGGAGCGTCCATGAGAAACAAGATCACGGGATGAACTTCAGCCGATTCCGGGCGGACAATAAATGTCGCCATCTCGCCTTCACCGGTATCGATACTGAGATGTTGTTCGATCACTGCTCTTCTCCTTCGAGTTTCCAACCCATTGTTCGAGCAGCGTAAAGGGTGTCGGCGTACTCCTCGATATGACTGATCTCGCCGTCCTGGCATGAGTACACCCAACAATATTGATTGTCGTACTCCGCGCCTTTTGCTTTGGTGGTGGCGGTGAGTCGCTGTTGGACAGCTGCCAGTTCGCCGTCGACGATCATGTTTCGGATCTCAAGGGCAAACGGTTTCGAGATATCAAAAGTATCTTTGATTGTGCGACCTCCGAGTTCAGCTGCGACGGCTTCCCGCCCGCGCACGCAGCCGTCCTGGTCTGCGCCCCCGGAGCCTGTTTCTCCTGCTGTCTGTGGAAGCCTCCAAACCACATCGCTACTCAGGCAAGCTCTGAGGTCCTCGCGATCCCCGTTGGTCAGTGCACTGTAAAATCGTTCAATTAACGATCGTGTTTGTTCTGTACTCATACCTCCAGTCCAGCACGTCCGACCTAGACGGTGCGTAGCTGCCTACGATCGACTCATGCAGCAGCTTGATTGGACCCCCCAATATTTCCTTTATGAAATGCCTCGACCACATGTAGCCCGAATAACTATTAACCGTCCAGAAGTTCGAAACGCGATCAACACCCCCGCCCATAAAGAATGGAGCGATCTACTTGATCACGCCGCCGAGGACGACGACGTATGGATCGTCGTGGTGACCGGGATTGGTAATAAAGCCTTCTGTGCAGGACGCGATCTTAAGTACCTGTCCCAGATTCAACATTCCTCTGAAGCTGAGAAACAGGCAGATTCACGACTGATGAGCCAAGTAACCAAGTTGATTGAGCGATTTGACTACCCCAAACCGCTCATAGCTCGCGTCAACGGAATCGCGCTCGGTGGCGGCTTTGAAGTTGCAATGGCATGCGACCTGGTAGTCGCGGCCGAACATGTTGAATTCGGGCTGCCCGAACCGCGACGTGGCATTTATGCAGGAGGTGGAGGAGTTCACCGTTTGCCGAGACAGATTCCCCTGAAGCTAGCGATGGAGTACCTCCTCACAGGTAAGCCGATGACAGCCGGGCGAGCACAGGCAATGGGAATTGTCAACGAAGTTGTGCCCTATGAAGAGCTCGACGGCGCAGTAGATCAGTTGATTGATGACATCATGCTCGGTGCTCCACTTTCAATTCGAGCTACCAAACAGTCCTCGATGCGAGGTCTTGATCTTCCGCTTGGGGACGCTTTTTATGCCGAGTATCCAGCTGTCATATCGATGATGGAAAGCCAAGACGCGCGGGAAGGGCCCAAAGCCTTCGCCGAAAAGCGTCGACCGGAATGGAAGGGTCGCTGACCTCAGTCGACGTCGCTTTTTGTGGACTTTGGTTGGCCAAGAACGATGCCGCCCAGCGCGAAAAGTACAACCGCCATTCCCGCAAGCTGAAGAACAGCTATCTGCTCGCCGAGAAAAGCCCAGGCCATTAACGTTGCCGTGACAGGGATAGCCAGAGTCAGCGTCGACCCCAACCAAGCCGGTATTTGCACTAACGCCCAATTCATCAACATGTGGGAAGCGAACCCGGGGCCCACTGAAAGAATTAGCAGCCACATCCAGGCGTTCGCCGAAGGCATATCGAACACCTGACCAGAAGCCACAGCGAATGGGGTTGCAAACAGTGCACAGATCAACGCTGTTGCACCGGTGTATTGGGAAGATTCAATGTGTTGGCTGCTTAATTTTGAAAAGACGAAGTATCCCGTCCATGCCAAAACCGTGGCCACCGCCAAGAGATCACCTCGGGGGCTCCAGCCAGGAACACCCGTCGAACCAAACATGACTATTCCGACCCCAGCAATGGCGATAACCGCCAAAATCCAGTCATGGCGTTTAGGGCGCTCACCGAAGATGCGTCCGACAATGAGGAGCATCACTAGTGGTTGACATGAGCCGATAACCGTCGCGTTCGCGACGGTGGTCAACCGTATAGCCGTGAAGAAAAGCATGATGTCAGCGCCCAAAGAAATGCCCCCACGCAAAGACACTCGGAGTGATTCTTTTCGTAGAGGGGTCCCGCGCAGCTTCAAAAAAATGAGGACGATCACGGCGTAAACCCACATCCGCCAAAAAACCACTGCAAGAGGACCTAACTCTGTGATTCCTTTAGCAATAACCCCCGATGCTGCCCATCCCACCATCGCCAGGGCAGCCGCTGGAATCCCACGTTTTTCGTTGCTTCGCTCAATGTTCAACGAAAAATCGATTCGAGATCCAGTCTGAATGTCGCATTGAGCACTCAATCAGGATGCCATCTCTGCGGGTAAGGAACCAAGAAAGTGCTGTTGGGGCTACATTTACATTTGGAACCACTGCTTCTAGGGAGCCACCGTGAAGAGCATTTTCTTCCACCTCATGCCGTACCCAGAGTTGCCACCTGATTTTCCAGAGGAGCATCGATCTGTATGGGTCGACATTGACCCTGCCCTCTACGACCCAGAGGTCGGCAATCGCACGTACAACGAATACCTGGATGAACTTGAGTTCGCCGCTGATTGCGGGTTCGACGCTGTAGGTGTGAACGAACACCACTCAAATGGGTATGGCTTGATGCCGAGCCCCAACATCATCGCCGCTGCTTTGAGCCGCAATTGTCCCGATACCAACATCGTGGTTTTAGGAGACTCTGTCGCGCTGTATAACCCACCCTTGAGAGTTGCCGAAGAAATAGCGATGCTGGACGGCATCACCGGCGGACGCATGGTCGCCGGGTTTCCTGTCGGTTCCCCTATGGACACAATTTTTGCCTATGGGCAGAATCCGGCAACGATTCGCGAGCGTTATCACGAAGGGGTAGATCTCATCCGGCAAGCCTGGACACGAGACGAAGTATTTTCCTTTAACGGTAAGTACAACAAACTCCGATACGTCAATGTGTGGCCCCGCCCGGTCCAACAACCGCATCCGCCGATATGGATCCCCGGAGGTGGCTCAGTCGACACGTGGGATTGGTGTGCACAAGAAGATCTTGTTTATTGCTATCTCAGTTACTTCGGATACAAAGCTGGCCTGAAAACCATGCAAGGGTTCTGGAAAAAAGTTCAAGAGACCGGTAAAGAAGCAAACCCTTTCCAAGGTGGGTTCGCTCAGTTCATTGCGGTAGCCGACACAGAAAAAGAAGCATGGGATCTCTACCGTGAACCCGCAGAATATTTTTTCAACACGTGCCTACACGTCTACGCAGGCTTTGCTGATCCTCCCGGCTACAAAACCCCGAACACTGTTCGGGCAGGAGTAGAGGGCATGGTAGAGCGCGCGGCTAGAGAAGCTACGGCTCGCGCCGAAGCAAAAAAGTCAAGTGCTGGAGGTGGATATCCCAAAGGGCTGAGCTTTGAAGAAATGGTCGAGAAGGGCTACGTGATCCTTGGGAATCCGACTCAGGTCGCGGAGCAAGTGCATGAATTAGCTACCACGATGCACATTGGCCACCTCATGACCTTCTGTCATTTCGGAAACATGAACAAAGATCTAGTGCGTTACAACACTGAAATGTATGCGACCAAGGTGATGCCGGAAGTCTGTGACCTTTTCGAGGATGAATACGAGGATCTCTGGTGGCCTCAACCACTGGCGCAACCTGCCCGGCGAGACGTACCTGAGGTATCAGCCAGTTGAGCGGCTACGCGACTGAAACGCTGCCATTTCGAGAAGGCCACTTAGCTCTTGTGTCCTGTGGCGAAGGCAGCCCGGTGACCTACCTACACGGAATGCTGGGTAATCCGGGTGAACACGCTTTCCTTAATGCGATGGCAAATAAGGGCTGGAGCGTAACGGCGCCAAGTCTCCCTGGTTTCACCGGTTCCAGCGAACCGAGCGGACTCAGAAATCTGCACGATTGGGTCGTCGCAGCCAGTGAGTTGATTGATGTGGCCGGAGTGACTGGGCACCCGGTTATTGCCTCAAGTGTGGGCGCGATGATTGCTCTTGAACTTGCCACGATTCGACCCGAGGCGTTCGACGCAATGGTGCTGATCGCTCCTTTCGGATTGTGGGACCCTCAAGATCCAGTTGCCGACCCTTTCGCCACTACTTTGAGTAAACAACGTGGAATGTTGACGGTAGATCCAGCGGCATCAGCGAGTTTCTTCGACGACTTAGAAGAAATGCCTGCCGATCTACTGGTGGAACACGGCGTTGATCGTTACCTCACACGATCCGCCTCCGCTCAACTCATTTGGCCTATACCTGAATTCGGTATCAGTGAACGACTCCATCTAGTCAAAAATCCTGTGACATTGGTGCACGGCGCTGAAGATGCGATCATTCCAGCGTCATATCTGAACAAATGGGCGCAAAATCTTCCCAACGTTGTTGGCACGCACCGTGTCGAAGAAGCAGGACATCAAGCAGAGTTCGACCGGCCTGAAGAAGTTGCCGCTATTGCGACATCCGCGTTGAGTTGACGCGACAGCAACCGCGCGACGGGCGGGTTTCAAGACTGTGCAGACGCCTGCGGTTACTTAACTTAGATCTGGGTGGTCACGGAAATGATCTAATGCTCCCGGGTCATCTATTGCTTCGACATTTTTCACCGCTTCACCATGAACCGCGTCGCGAACGGCAAGTTCAACAAGCTTGCCGCTGCGAGTTCGCGGAATGGTGGGGACCTGAGCAACTACTGCTGGAACATGACGCGGCGATGCCCCAACTCGGATTTGATTTTGGATGCGTTTCCTCAGTTCATCGTTCAGCAGTAATCCGTCGCGAAGTCGAACGAAGAGAACCACTCGAGTGTCTGACTCGATGCGTTGCCCGATAACGATGCTTTCGAGTACTTCTTCGATCAGGTCCACCTGACGATAAATTTCCGCTGTTCCGATCCGAACGCCACCCGGATTCAACGTCGTGTCGGACCTTCCTGAAATAACCATTCCCCCGTTGGTGGTCCATTCAGCGAAGTCCCCGTGGTGCCAGACACCAGAAAAGCGTGCGAAATAGGCGTTGTGATATTTGCGTCCTTCTGCGTCATCCCAAAATTCGAGAGGCATCGAGGGAAACGCGTTGCGACACACCAACTCGCCCTGTTCCCCTTCAGAAAGTGGACTTCCACCGTCATCAAAAACTGCTACGTCCATGCCTAACGCCGGCACCTGAATTTCTCCCCTGTGTACCGGCCCCGTCGGATCGCCAATCACGAAACAACCACAAATATCGGTGCCTCCCGAAAAGGACGCGAGGTGTACCTCAGACTTCAGACTTTCATAAACCCAATCAAATCCCTCAGGTGCGAGAGGTGAACCCGTTGAGGCGACGGTTTCGATGCTTGCGAGATGGTGCGTGTCGATGGGCCGCAGCCCTTCTTTCATCGCGGCCTCGATATATTTTGCGCTGACTCCGAACAGACGCGGGCTTAGCTCATCGGCGATATCGAATAACCGTGTCGGGCCCGGGAAAAAGGGAGAACCGTCATAGAGAACTAGAGAAACACCGCAAGACAGGCCGGCGACCAGCCAATTCCACATCATCCAGCCTGTAGTAGTGAAATACATGAGTCGGTCACCGGAGCGAAGATCGCAGTGAAGAAGGTGTTCAGACCAGTGCTTCAGCAGTACCCCACCTGCTCGGTGGACGATGCACTTTGGTTTTCCTGTCGTGCCTGAGGAATACAGGACATAGATCGGATGATCGAAACCTAAACGCACGAAATCTGGTTCCGTGTTTGCTGCCCCAGGCGCCCACTCATGGAACGCAATCGAATTAGGAATCGATGTTGGGCTTAGCTCGCGGTCACCGTATGCGACCAGCACAACGCGCTTCAGAGAGGTGAGCCCTCGCGCGACCTCGGCGACCTTGTCGGTGACATCATGGCGCGTCCCCGAATAGAAATAGCTGTCAGTGGCTACAAGCACCTTCGGTTCGATCTGACCGAAACGATCGAGCACCCCGTCCGCACCAAAATCCGGGCTTGTCGACGAATAGATGGCGCCAATGCTTGCCGCAGCGAGGAAGACGATGACCGCTTCGGGGCCGTTAGGTAAAAGCGTTGCTACGCGATCACCCAGTTGGACACCTTCAGAGCGCAGAGCAAGTTGCACCCGAGCAACCTCTGTACGTAACTCGCCAAAGGTCAGATTTCGTTCGACAACGTTCTCGCCGCGATAGCTGATTGCCACAGCATCATCACTGCGTCTCAGATAATTCTCAGCCAAATTAAAGCTGGCGTTAGGAAAGAAACGCGACTTAGGGCCATCACCCATTTCGAGATTGATATCTCCGAGGTCACCTATCCCGGCGGCGAAGTTCCATACCGCTCTCCAAAATTCTCCGCTGGACTCAATGGACCAGCGATGTAGGCCTTGGTAACCCTCGGTGCGGAGTGAGACGCCTACCTGTTCAGCGAAATCCCACAAGTTGGTGGACTCGCGACGAACATTATTGGGGTTCCAAAGAGGCTGACTCACTGGCCCTCCGAGGTCGTAGAAGTGTTGTTCACGGTAGTCGCCATAGCTGTTCAATCAGAAGCGAACAGCCGCGTCGGTGTAGGGTCCCAAGAATGAGAGGAATTTGCGACGATCTTGATGCTGAAACAGAGGCACTACGCGAAGTGGTTCAAGGGCTGACAGAGGATGAATGGCGCTTGCCGACACCTGCCGACGGTTGGGACACGCACGAAACCATCATTCACTTGGGGATGGCAGATGTAGCTGCCAGTTTGGCCGTGCTTGACCCTGCTGCCTTTGAGGAAACTAAGCAAAAAATGCTCCAAGGCGACGGTGATCTCCATAGCTTCGATGGCGTTGATGTGCACGCTTTGACTGGTGTTGAACTGTGGGAGTGGTTCGAGGGTGAGCGGAATCGAATGACCGGAGCATTCCGGGGCCTGGGCCCCAAAGATCGAATCCCGTGGTTTGGACCCGACATGAGCGCTCTTTCTTTTGCCACCGCCCGTTTAATGGAGACGTGGTCTCACGGTCACGACGTTGCGGACACCTTTGGGGCGGAATACCCACAAACGGAACGTCTGCGCCATGTCGCCCATATTGGAGTAACGACAAGGGGTTGGAGTTACGTCAATAGAGGGCTTGAACCTCCCCAAGGAGCAGTCCGAGTAGAACTGATCTCACCCAACGGTGATCTGTGGACGTGGGGGCCTGAGGAATGTGACGACGTGGTTATTGCTGACTCGTACCAATTTTGTCTTGTCGTCACCCAACGGCGTCGCCCTCAAGAAGCGGATCTCGAGATCAAAGGAGATCTCGCTGCAGAATGGATGGAAATTGCTCAAGCCTTCGCTGGTCCTCCGACTGACGCACCTGAAGGGCGTGTTGGCGGTTAACGCCATCTAGAAGATGTTGATCGTCGGTGTGACTGGCGGCATGGGCGCGGGTAAGTCCACTGTCGCCGAATTCCTTTCTGCTCTTGGGGCTGAAGTGATTGACGTTGACGCGCTCGGCCGACAGATTATTGAGCCTGGAGGTATAGCCGTATCTTCGGTTGTAGCTCGATTCGGAGATCAGGTTTCTGGCTCCGATGGAGGTATCGACCGAGGAGCGTTAGCTTCAATTGTTTTCGACGACGAAGAGCAATTAACCGCTCTTGAAGAAATCTCCCACCCAGCGATCAACGAATTACTCGACCGCCGAGTCGAAACGATTAGAGAACCAGATGTCATCGTCGTCTATGACATGGCCGTCCTTGTTGAGAGCCGACTGGGATACGCCAATAAACACCCCTACGAAGTTGTTGTGGTTGTCGAGGCGCCAATGCCTGACCGCCTTGATCGCTTAGAAACTCACCGGGGTGTTTCGCGCGAAGATGCGTTGGCGCGCATCGAATTGCAAGCATCGGACGAAGAACGCCGCTCGGTGGCACAGTTCGTCATAGCCAATGGTGGAGATCTCGCCTCGTTGGCAGTCGCTGTCGATGAATTGTGGAACGAACTAGAACGGCTTCTAGCGTCAAAGGGAGGCTGAAGTGGCTCGGTCGTATCCGCCAACGCGACATATCCTGCGACATCTACGGCTGCGTCACACAGTGGATGATGGAGGCAACATCAGCGCCACGATGCCGATTCTGCCAGACCTTCTTGACCAAGGAGGGTGGCTTCGGTTGGGAGCCATTGCGACCTTGGTCGACTCAGTTGCAGGTCATCACGGTGTAATGCAAGTTGCTCCCGACTGGGTAGCAACTTTGCAATTAGGCACAGTGCTTAGTCGAAAGGCGGAAGGAACAGAGGTAACGGCCGAATGCCGTCCGTTGCGAATTGGGCGAAACAACGTCGTTACGGAAACCGCCATACATGATCTGTCCGGCGAGATAGCGAGAGCGACCTGCACCTACGCGCGGCTACCAGCGCGCGTTGACAATCCGAGCGTCGGTACTGGCAGGGGGCAGGTAGTGGATTACGCAGAAGATAATGAAGAGCATCCACGGCCAATGCTTGATGACTACCTCCGCCTCAACACGAAACCAGACGAACCTCTGATTGAACTGCCGCTCCACTCCCGTATCCATAATTCTTTCGGGTCAATTCAGGGCGGCGCAGTTGCGGTTTTGGTTGATGCGATGGCTGCGCACCTAGCTGGGCTTACTTTCTCAATGCCGGCGCGATGCATAAGTGCCGATGTTCACTATCTCGCGCAAGCCAAGACTGGGCCATTCAAAGTAGAGGGTGAGCCTTTACGAATTGACGAAAACACGGTGACGAGCAGGATAAGAATCACCGATGTTGGCAATGATGACCGGTTGCTCGACGTAGCGACTGCTACAGCGACAACGATTGACTAAAGAGGGGAAGGTTCGCTGTGGAACTCGGCCTAAAAGGCAAGGTGGTTTTGATCTCAGGCTCTTACCGCGGAACTGGAGCAGGAACGGCGAAAGTTTTTGGTGAAGAGGGTGCCCTTGTCGGTGTGCATGGCCACGAGTTAGGTCAAGCCGATGAAGTGGTCGCTGGTATCACTGCCAACAAAGGCACCGCTGTCGCTGTGCACGGCGATTTAGGAACGCCTCAAGGGGCAGATGACATAGTCAGTCAAATAGAAGCGGCCTATGGTCCAGTCGATGTGCTCGTAAATAACCATGGAGCGCCAGGCCGTACTGACTGGGCGCAACCGGCCGAAGTTTGGAAAGAGGGTTGGGAAACCAATGTTCTGACTGGGATTCGGCTTACTCAACGGGTGCTTCCCTCCATGCGAGAACGTGGATGGGGCCGAATTATTTTCCTAGGGACAGTCGGCACGGAACGACCTAGCGAACATAACCCTGACTACTACGGGTCGAAAGGCTCGTTGCCGGTAGTAGTGCGCAGTCTCGCAAAGGAGCTACGTGGTTCCGGGGTTACAGCGAACCTAGTGAGCCCGGGCATGATCGCGACATCAGAAGTGCGCGACATGCTTCAGCGACGTGCGGCACGTCACAACATTCACGGATGGGACGAAGTGCAACGCTGGGCTCTTGAAAACTCTATGCCTAACTTGACGGGTCGCATTCCCGACCCCGAAGACATCGGCCGCTACGTCGTATTTGTAGCTAGTGATGTTGCGTGGCACCTCACCGGAATCGATTTCAAAGCTGACGGCGGGGCGATCGACGCATAGACGTCCCTGTCTCAACCTAGGTGTACGTTTCAAGATCGTGGATTCTTTCCCAAGGCTGTTGGCATTCGATATAGATGGCACGTTGCTTCGCTCCGACGGCACCGTCGCTCCGAGAGTTCGTGCGGCCATCAATTCCCTAAAACAACGGGGATGTATTTTGGTGTTATCAACTGGGCGCCCATGGGCTCAGGTGACACGAGTAGCCAAAGAAATTGGCGGTGTCGACTATTGCGTCTGTCTGAACGGAGCGGTAGTTGTAGGAAATGATGGTTCGCTCCTGACAGAGCGAACCATGAGCCGAGAACAGACGCGCACTAGTGCCCAGTTAGCGCGGCGGCTCATACCTGGCGTTGCATTAGCAGCCGACATGGCGGATGGCCGTCACATTTGGGATCAAAATTTTAGTCATGAATTCCCGGCTGACTTCGCGATTGATGCAACACGGGTGCCTGATGCCATCGCTGCGGTTGATGGTCCGGTGCTGACGTGGTTGCTTGATTGCAAAGAACTCGACGCGTTGCGGGTGATTGAAATTCTGAAACCGCGTATGCCACCAGGTACCGAAGTTCGGCCATCGGGTCTTGAAACCCCTGAGATTGTCGCTTCAGGAGTTAACAAAGCGAGTGGGTTGGCAGAAATAGCGGAAATTTGTGGTGTCGGCGCGTTAAACGCTTGGGTGTTCGGTGATGGACTAAATGATCTCGATATGTTCGGTTGGGCCGGATGTTCAGTCGCGATGGGCAATGCCCACACTGATGTTTTAGCTAAGGCCGACCTCGTAGCTCCCAGTAACGACGAAGATGGAGTGGCCGTGATAGTGGAATCTCTTCTCTAAAAATCAGAATTCACAGGTTCAAGAAACATCGCGGTGTGAGGTGCAAAATAAATGCGCCAAGCTTGCGTTATTCCACCGTTGGGCCCGGTGCGCAAACGCACTGCATCGCCGGCCTCGATCCTGAGTTCAACAGGAGGGCTTTGGAGCCAGAGCAATCGCACCCTTACTTCGTGAATTCCTGGTTCAATCTCGAAGGTCTCGGATTTTTCATCCTTGACGCGTCCGACCAGATTGCCGTTCACCCGCACTTGGTACGCCCTGCCTATGTCTCGGTAGTGATGTATACGATCGATGGTCAATTGAGCTAATCCGGTCAAGGCTGCTCCCGGTGGGTTAATTGGTAGCCCTGAAGTTAGCTGCGAGGTCGACTATTCCCTACCCTGTCGTCGCAGCTAGCGTGAAAGCCGCAGTTAGTTCTCGCCTATATGAAACTTCTATCGGAGCTTTTCAATGAGCAGTGAGTTGCGTGAAGAATTAGACGCATGGATTGATGACAACTGGGACCCTGATCTAACAGTGCGTGAATGGTGGCAGCGCCTGTCCTCAGCGGGTTTCTCAAACCCTGGTTTAGCTGAGCCCTTTGGTAAAGATTGGGGCCGAGCTGAAACCCGTGTGCTCGCTGCCGCGTTACGTGAGCGAGCGGCTATTGGATCGCCGGCAGGTTTAGGCATGTTGTTGGCGGCACCAACAATTCTTGCTCACGGAAACGAATCTCAGATCGAGCGGTATGTTCCCCGAATTCTTGACGGCACTGACGCCTGGTGCCAGTTGTTCTCGGAGCCGGGTGCTGGGAGTGATTTGGCCGGTCTACAAACCAAAGCAGTTCGCGACGGCGACGAATGGGTCATCAGCGGTCAAAAGGTGTGGACATCGGAAGGGAAGCATGCCGATCTAGGGATGCTCATCGCGCGAACTGACCCCAACGCACCTAAACATCGGGGAATTAGTTGGTTCGCATTCCCCATGAACCAAGAGGGCGTCGAAGTTCGGCCATTGCGGGAAATGACAGGTAGATCGCTGTTCAATGAAGTATTTATTGATGAAGCTCGCGTGTCTCACGGCGACTTGGTCGGCGAACTAAATGATGGTTGGCGTGTCGCGAATACAACTCTCATGGTTGAACGTGCCGGGATAGGTGGCGGACACGGAATGGCTTATGCAGCGGCGCACCCGGGCAGTATCGCTGGTCATCTAGAAATGTCAGCCGGATCCTTTGTCGGAAAGCGTTTGGCGTTAGCTGCTGGTGGAGTTGGTCCAGGAACCTTCCAGCTACTCAGAGAACTTGCTGAGGAACGAGAAAAACTTGGTGATGGCCGCATTCGACAGGAGTTAGCGCGGCTACACACCGAACTTGAGTTGATGCGGATGAATTCTCAGCGCACTCGCCAAAAAAATCAGCAGACGGGCGGTGAGGGAAATCTTGCCAAGATCCTAATGACTTCAGCACTTCATCGAACTCGTGAGTTAGCTGGTTCAATACTTGGGCCAGATATGGCTCTGTGGGGTGACGAATCTGTTACCGGCGGGGTGATCCAAGAAATGGCCGTGTTCTCTCCTGCTCCGTCGATTTATGGGGGCACAGATGAAGTGCAGCGAAACATCATTGGCGAAAGGGTGCTAGGTCTTCCTAAAGAACCGGGACCGGGTAAGGACACTTCATTCGCTGAATTGTTGCAAAACAAGACGGGCTGGTAACGGCGATAGTTTGCATCCGTCAAAGAGATTTTAGGGAGTCTTTGCCGCAACTCACATATCGACTTTGTGAATAAGAGCGAACGGCGAGGCGCCCGTGAGGGCTCTCAGGTCGGAATAATGAAGAGACCTTCAGCGGTGATCAAAGGGTCGGCAAGTTGATCAGGGGCACCGTCATTGTCTTGACGAACAGTCAGTTCAACTTTGAGTTTGCGACCCTCACGGCTGGCTTCCCATGCTTCGAACCACACTGGATGATCAACCGGCACTCCTCCTCGGTAGTCGACCTCAAGGCGGGCCGTATAGGCAGCCTCCCCGATTACCACCATTAGATACCCCATGGTGTCGTCTACCAAAGCTGACACCGCACCTCCATGAACTCTGCCGGGAGCACTCTCAAACGCGGCACCAAAAACAACTTTGCTTAGCACTCGAGTACCCGCTCGACGCAGCTCAACTTCAACACCCATGGGATTAGCCGGGCCGCTAAAAGTTCGGTCGCTGAAAGCGATGACTTCAGCCCCATCGATGGGTTGAGGGTCGCTATAGCGCCGCTCAAAATAGTCTTTTGGTCGAGGTACCGGGTTTGAGCGTTCAAATTTCGAAACGGCGGTATCGGCCCATTCGGTGAGGGTTTCTAATTCAGTGTCGCTGACTCGGTGGCGGACGAAAGCGTTGCCGAGCCTACGTAAGGCCTGGGCTGCGCGACTTCGCAGAAGGAACTGCGAATCCGGGTAAATCAGATGAAGTCCTTCTGGTGGGTGATCTTCAGTGTCGGTCATGGGAACCTATGCGATTGGGCTGATCGTAGGGGTAGTCAATGAGGCCACTACCAGGGTTCTCTGGGTCAAAGATCCAGTACTGACGGATCTCGTCGATGAGATTTTCGCGGAAGCTGTAGTGCTCGCTTCCCCGCACTGAAAAATGTTTGCCAAGATGCTCACCTTCCATCGTCCATT
>Ga0206683_10000401_pt1 | contig 32311 bp, 30 predicted proteins | sample M280m12015metaG_FD_155483 | JGI IMG/M metagenome (GOLD analysis project Ga0206683, IMG submission 155483) | Ammonia-oxidizing marine archaeal communities from Monterey Bay, California, United States - M2 80m 12015 | ecosystem: Environmental > Aquatic > Marine > Intertidal zone | place: USA...
GGTCATCGAGGATACCGCGGGGAATGATCTGATGTGGTGGCCCGTGGATATTTCAACTCCGAAAAAGTGGGATAGCTACGACTCATTGGTCGGGGCAGTTGCAGCTTACCTGAATTGGAATTCCTCGTTTGCCGAATGCATTTGGCCGGGAAGATCCCCAAACTTCGGAAAGGACTGGATAGAGGGAGTCACGACAAGACTGAGTGCAGCTCACAACGCAGAGAGCCTTGAGAGCGATCTAAGTGAGGTAACCGCTCCAACTGTGGTGCTATTTGGAATGACCAGAAAGGCCGATCTAAAGACAGCTCTCGCCCCCTTGGTCACGGAGATTTGCATGGACCGCGTGTTCCCGAAGGTGGTATTCACCGAACCCAGTAGTGGCAGGAAACCAGCTGTAACCGTTGAGGAGCTCTCGGAAGCGATGGAACAACTGGGAGTTGGATATATTCCAACAGAAGCTGAGAAGAATCCCATGAAAGCGTTTGAGATTGCCGGCTCAATGGCCAGGGAGGAGAATGTGGAACTTCTGGTAATTGGAAGCGTGTATCTGGTTGGGGACCTGCTGGAATATGTGGTGGAAAGGGACGGCCTGGATCTATGGGAAGTACTTACAGCCCACTAAGAACCCAAGTATGATGACTATCTGTGAGGGGTGTATCACATGTCATCCAGAGATGAGAACAAGCCCGAGATTACAGTGGTGGTGGAGTCCAGAGACACCACCTCGAAGGTTATTCTTCTGGCTATGGTAATACTCCTGTCCGGCGTTCTAGTGGCCCTGCTAACAACCGAAGCAGGGGAGGATATCCTAGCAAAAAGCGGAATCGGCTCTGGCAATTGCGGTGACGGCATCGACAATGACAAGGGGGGCCAGGCTGATGAGGACGATCCAGATTGCTATAATAATCCCGAGGTATGGGAGGGCTATGACGAGAATCGCTCTGAGGCCAACAGAGATAACGACCCCCCGGGTGGGCAACCCTGAGGTGTAATCATGAGCTCAAAATGGGACACACGTTTCCTAAATCTTGCAAAGCACATCTCGGATTGGTCGAAAGACCCCTCAACGAAGGTTGGTTGTGTCGTTGTCGGCGAAGATCGAGAAATTCGCTCAACCGGATTCAATGGATTTCCAAGGGGTATCGAAGACACTGCAGCTAGGCTGAACGATCGCGAGCAGAAGTACCCAATGATTTGTCACGCCGAAGAAAATGCAATTATGCATGCTGCTAGAATAGGCATCTCTCTCAAAGACTGCACTGCCTATGTGACTTGGCCACCATGTTCACGTTGCGCCCGTTCATTGATCCAAGCAGGTGTTGGCGAAGTGGTGTATCCTGCAGATTGTGAGATACCAGAGAGATGGGAGACTGATTTTGAGATTGCAACGAGTATGTTCAATGAATCAGGCGTATCCTATCGCTCAGCCTGATTACTTGGACAAGATGACCCAGAGTTCCTCAAGGTCTGAGTGCAACTCTTCCAAACTCCCATCGTTCACCAATATCAGGTCTGCCAGTGCTGCGGTCGCGTTCAGAGCCTGTCCCGATTCATCCTTGGCAACTGCCTCTATCTCTTCATTAGCGAAGAAGGTCTCTTTGTCAGAAATGTCTCCAGTTCTTGCACGGGCCTGTGCCCTCTGCCAGCGCGCTTCCATCCCTGATCGGACTTCGATTAGAATGAAATCATCACGCTGCCTTAGGGCTTCGACTTCACCGGGTGTCCGAATCGAATCGATGACAGCATCCTCTCCCCCTATTCTCTCGAGTAACATTTCAGCGAGGATGCCAGCTCCACCAATTCGGCGTAACTCATTACCACCTTCGATCAAGCTCTCTCGAGACTCCCCTATTCCTTTCTCTTTGAGGTGAGCACGAATAGAATCAGAGCAGGATTCGCTGCCCAGTCCCTTTGAAACAAGCCAAGCAACAACTGTGGATTTGCCCGAGGCATAGCGACCTGTAAGTCCTATCAGCACGTGCTGATGCGCGGGACCTCCGGGCATAGTGGTTTCTAGCCCCAGAACCTTCTAGTCCTAGCATATTGCAGTTCTGCGTTATGGATTGCTCGAAGTAGCCTTACCCTATCTCCGGGCGGTCCTCTAAGTAATCTGGTCGCAGTATCCTCACCAACCCCCCTTCCCATGAGGCATAGAACAGCGTCCTGTCCGTGTGTCCTGAGAAGCTCTGCGTTCCTCTGCATCCTCCCACTGATCTTAGGGTCCTTGCTTGCCACCCACTCAGAGAGCATCGACTCCATCCTCTCAGGAGCGCAGGCCTGCATCGTTCCTCCGCATGTCGAACATGGTTCGATGACGGTCATTCTTTCCACCCTCCTCCTGTTCTTGCCCATGCAGTTCAGACAGATTAGGACGGTTCTTTCGTTTAGTAGTCGCACCTCCAGTCGCTCCCTGATTTCTGCATCGCTCCATGCAGGAAGAAGCAAGTCCCTCTCTGCTCTGGGCGAAACGCCCAGTCTCCCGGCAGGGGTATGGTGAATTGCAATATCCCCCCTCTGCAGGCCTCTGAGCAAATCCTGGGTTGCATCGATGTCCATCCTCTCATGGAATAATTTGTCCAGGGCCTCCTCGATAACGGGAGTTCCCCTGTATCGCCTCATCAAACCCTCGAGGTTTACCTTCCTCGGGTCAACGCCCTTCTTCAGGACCCCCATTCTTCTAGCGACTTGGACTACCCTCCACCTCACAGCTCGACCGTTCGGGATCGTCATCCTCATTATCGATGGAAGGGCCTCTGCTGAGGTCCCTGTCAGCCATTCTATCACATTGCCCGGAGTGACTCCAGGTACTTGCAGGGAAATTCTGTATGGGTCGATAATTGCCCTCCCCATCCTCCCCTCGTTGAGCGAACCCATTGCCTGTAGGAAGTGTGCCAGGGTCTCGTTCACTCTTGATCCATGGCAGGTGTTCAGGATTATCGCCCCATCCCTCTCGGAAACGGTCATGGTCCGATCGTCAGGAAGTATGCCGGAGGAATCCAGATGCTCTGCAACGCTTCCCATGAATGCCTCCCTTGCATCATCGGACAATGGGTATGAGTCCAAATCAGTGACACTCCCCTCATCATCCATTGCCCCCATTGCAATGGCAGCGCTCCTCCTCAGTTGCCCGACTTCAATAGCCACTTCGATTGGAACGGGAGACAGTTCCCCTGACCAGACGGGAACCTCTCCACTGTCCTTCACCGGAACGACGAGAAGCTCTTCCTGCTCTGGATCGGCATCAACTATCTGCCAAGTCCTCCCGGCCATGACGAATGTCCTAGTTCTTGCTAGGTCCCCATCGTCATCCCCTCCGAGAGACAGGACGAAAGCCTCATCCACTGTACCAAGGATTCCTCTGCTAACTGCATCCCTGACTCTGTATGAAAGCTCATCCGGAATCATCGAGATATGCTCAATACGAGTTCTCCCAAGCCTCCCTGAGGGGGAAAACCATCCCCCAGAAAGGGAATCGGGTAGAGCACTCAGAAATTGCCTCTTCCACTTCTCCTTATCGGCCTCTGAATGCTCCTCTTCCCAGGACGGCCTCTCCTCAGGAGCATCCCCCTCCGTCCTTCTCGAGAGTTCCCTCCACAGGCTTCCCGGCCAAGTCGTGACATCAGAATCTGCAGGCTCATCAATTAGTCTGATCATCCACCTGTCATTGAGGACCCTCAGTATCGAGATAGTGCTAATCTCATTCCAATCGTTGAAAATGGAGCAATTGGAAATTATCTCAGTAGCAAGCCCAAGGGGCACGACCCCCCTTTCGAGAGACATCTGAAGAAACTGATTTGCAGCCACCACAGCAGGATTAGTCCGCCATTCCACGCCCTCCAGCTCTCCTGCCATGGCTCTCCTTGAAATTACGGCCCCCTCGGCAATCTCATCAATTTCCCAGGCTAGAAGTTCACCCCTCCCTGAACCGCCTAGGTGATGCTCAGCCCTCCCCATTCTTTGTAGAAGCCTGTCTACCGCTCTGGGACTTTGTATCTGGTGAACTCTTCGAATACTCCCAATGTCTATTCCCAACTCAAGGCTGCTGGTGCAAATAATTCCATGCAGAGAGCCACCTCTCAGAGCCTCTTCCATCTCCCGACGAGTCTCAGCTGCTAGGCTCCCATGATGAACACCCAGACGAAGATCGCTATTCATGTTGCCAAGCCTCTGGGCAACCGACTCTGCGGCGTTACGAGAGTTTACGAAGACCAGAGCGGGACTTTCATCCAGGAGTGAATGTACTAGGCGACGGTGTGCCGCTACGGCATGTGGAGTACTGGACCAACTCACCGCCACCGCCTCATCGGAAACGCTAGGAGGCTCTCTGTGGACCACAACTTCAGTGGTCCTTGGAGCAGGGCCATGTATTGCAGATGCACTTGCAGAAACCCATCTTGCCATCTCCTCGGGATTGCCCACAGTCGCCGACAAACCGACTCTCTGGAAGTCGCTCGGGCAATAGGCCCTGATCCTTTCCAATCCAACCAACAATTGCGCACCCCTCTCAGAAGATGCAAGATCGTGCACCTCATCCAGAACTACGGCCTTTACTCCAGCCAGATGTGTCCTAAGCCTGCTGCCTAGGAGCATAATCTGTGCAGTTTCTGGAGTGGTGACTAGGAGGTTTGGGGGGCTCTTGGATTGTTTGGTTCTAACTTTCTGAGGGGTGTCACCATGTCTCAGCCCAACGCTTAGCCCTAGGGGCTCAAGCATCTCTGCAAGCCTCCTGTCTATGTCTCTGTTCAGGGCCCTTAGTGGTGTGATGTAGAGTATTGACAGGCCACTCCAACCCTCTTCCAGGCATCTCGAGACTAGGGGGAGAATGGCTGCCTCAGTTTTCCCGCTTCCAGTGGGGGCAACCAGAACTCGGTCAAGTCCGTTCATCAGGTCCGGGATGGATGCCTCTTGGATTGGAGTCAATTTCCAACCAAGATTAGAAACCAGCCCCTCGACTCTTGGATGGAGGGAACCGGCCGACTCGCCACTCATGACCCTCTGCCAGAGTCATCCCGGAAAACCCTCTCCCTTCATGGATGGGGGGGAACTTCGTCGGACCAGTGAGACATCTTGTTCATAGTGATTGTAACATTCGTTATTTCACCATCTTCCCAGTAGTCCACTGCAACGAAAGTTGGCCTGTCATCCATTATCTCCCAGCACTCAATCGATCTGTTCAGTAGGAAATCATAGTCATTCACCTCTCCGGCCCTCAGTGGATCAGGAAGTCCGAAGGCATTCGAAAGCCAGTTGTTCAGATGCCAAACTGGCTGGGACCCATCCCCCCTGTAAACCGTGCAAGTCATGTCTTCGGGATTATCTTCAGCATAGTCTGTCGTCCAACTGAAAACACCGAAGTCATGTATCCAGGGGTATGATTCGTCTTGCCCCTGTTCCCAGAAGACCACTAGGTCTGTTCCATCCAGAACCATATCCCCAATGCTTGGCCAGGAACTTCCCAATGTGTGGGTGTAAATCCTCTCTGACATGCCCGTCTGCTCGAAAAGGTACTCCAAATGGGATGCAGGCACAGTATTCTCGATTAGCAATGTTACGACATCCCCACTGCTGTTGTTCATCAGTGAGTTCAACAGGTCGAGCCAGTCAAAGGCATCAATCTCGCCATATTGGCAGGGATGGAAGAATTGCCCAGTACCGTGGCAGAACCTGACATCCTCTTGCGTGGTGTTCTCATATGCTCTGTGATGGGTGTCGACCATGAATGCCCTGATTCCCCCATCCCACTGGGATTGAAGTCCAGTATAGTGGTTGACGCCAATCAGAACGCCGTCCTCAACCGAAGAGTATGCATTGTGGGTCTCCGGGAATGTGAAGTCATCATATGACCTCATACAATACACAGACTCACCGTGACAGGACATGTAATCATCTGGATCAAGGGGGTCAAAGTCCCTCTCTTCCTCCCAGTCATTGGGAAGTCCATCCCCGTCTGCGTCCTCGTCATTCACGTCACACTCACCGTCACCATCTATGTCACTGGGAATTGACGAGGAATTGGTTGGGTCGGTTTGACAGGACACCTCCTCAACATCGTCCCAATCGTCCCCATCATCATCGTCATCCAGTAGACTACAGATGAAATCACCATCCTCATCGTCTGGCATGTCATCCCCGTCCGAGGGATCCGAGCTACAATTGAGCTCCACTTCATCTGCCCAGCCATCACCGTCGTCGTCGATATCATCGGAGTCGCTAATCCCATCCCCGTCCAAATCCGGAGGTGCCGAGGAAAGGCACCCAGAGCACAGTAGGACGAAACAAACCAGCAGAGATAGCGACCTTTCTCCCATAGCCCCCACTCCGGCACCCCACTCATGAATTAATCGGATTATCATACAATCGAGCCATGGATTAGCGGAACGGCTCGTCGGAAGGCACTAATCATGTGTGCCTGACGCCGGTATGAGAAAATGGCACGGGCAAGCGCTAGGAGGAAGGGGTTTTTCGCCAGATGGTGGGATTCTCAGAAAGACCGACAGTTCCAGATCATCGTGTACTCAACAATACTTTCCACGGCAGCCTTCGTTTGGGGATTTTTGTTCCTATTCATGCTAGGCGGTGCGACTGACCCAACCCAGGAGGAGTACATGATACCGTTTAGCTGGGCCCTCCTTCTTTTTGGCGGTCTGGTAGCCTTCTATGTGGTTCCCGAGTTCATGCACTACATGAGTCACAGAGAGGTAATCGAGGATATACTGTCATTGGACTCCCGACCCGAGGTTCTGCGAAGGAGGAAGGAGGCAGAGGATGCGGCTGACATACTCGGAAAATCTTACCAGTCCAGGCTAATGGGGCTCTACTCAGAGTTTGAGATAAAGGGGGGGAAGAGGTACAAGGTCCCAGTCCCCAGTTCCAGAAATCACAGCATGCCATCTGACGAATCATTGTCTGGTAGAATGTCATATTGGTGGGGGACTGAGGAATCCAGGATTTCAACTTGGTTGCCGGGGCTAAGAGCCCTCGAGCAGCAGAACTCGAACAGGGCAATAATCGTGCTTTCTGCCTCTTCCCTATTCTTCTTGGTATGGAACACGTGCTTCGGAATGGTAACGGGTAGCAGCGGCTCTAGAGATCACACACTGGACCTCTCTGCGTATATCGGGGGAGTAGATGAAATTCATCATCTCGCACCCCACTATGACTCGGTATCCCTCCTCCTAATCGCCTTCATGGGTTCGGTTCTTTGGTCGACAATGCCTGAATCTGCCTTGGACGAGGAGGAATGACGGTGACTAGGGTAATTCTGAGAGAGGCCTACCTAGCTTTGGGACTAGTCTCAATACTCTTGGGTTCAATGTGGGTAGCAACAGGATCCTTTCCTCCCATGGTAGTGGTTGAATCCGGTTCGATGATGCATGATGACGACGGCTCAGTAGGGGCAATAGATCCAGGAGACCTCGTCCTCGTCATGAACCCAGATAGGAAGTCGGTCATCACCTTCGTGGAGGCCATGCAGGAAGGGAACGAGAACTATGGGCACCAGTCCCATGGGATGCCCGGCGATGTGATAGTCTACAAGAAGAACGGTGGAACGGATACCCCGGTAATCCACCGGGCCCTCCTGAAGGCTGTCTCAAATGACTCCGGAGGGTGGGATGTTCCCGGCACCCCACTTGTGAATGTAACATCCATAGATTGGACACTCGACTATCAGTGCTCATACCATGGTGGTTTCTACAATCTGGAAATTAAGGATTGGACCCCGCCTCATGAGGGATACTTGACCACAGGGGACAACGAAGATACCAATGGCTGCGATATAGACCAGAGAATAGCTACAGGAGGAAATCCAATGCAGGGCCTGAAGGATGAGTCTGGGAATCCGGTAACTGCGGTCAAGGACGAATGGATAGTCGGCGTGGCATCATCAGAGATTCCATGGATCGGGGCAGCAAAACTGATCCTGTCCCCTGATCCAGGGGCCTCTCAGGTCACTGACAAGACATGGACAAGTCTTGTCATGGTCATCGCCATGATTTTCATTGCCCCAATGGCAATCGAGTTCATCTCCGGAAACCCCACACGGGAAGAGGAGTGACTAGTAGAACAAGGGAATGATCAGCGGTATTACCACTATGCTGAGGACTGCAATCGTGGTGTAGTAGCTGAATTTGTTAGCCAGCATCTCAATTTTCATCGGGTTCTCACCTCTGAGTACTCTCGAAAGCAAAGAGTGAGACGTGTCCTTGACAATGTGCCCACCATCGAATGGGATTATCGGTATGAGATTCGCAAACCCGAGAAGGAAATTTATCCACATCAACCAGAAGAGGAAGTCGAATAACATCAGCATCCCATCTGTGCCTAGTGCTGAGGCAATTGCCCCGTCCCCCGCACCAAGCATTGCACGTTCCTCGGGCATCATTACGTGTCCATCAAACGACATTGGGAAGCTAAGAAGGAATATTGGTGAAAACACCCCATATTCATCGACCACATAAGAGAACCGAAGAATCCCCGAAGTTCCATCACTGGTGTAAATTCCCAAATATGGGTCACCAGGACTGGGCGAGTCCAGCATTTCAATGCAAGAAGCATTTCCCTCACAACGTTCACTGACAGCCTCGAAACGATCGCCAAGAGTCACGTTCAAGTGTCTAGATTCACGAGTTTCACCCTCAATTGGATTTGATAGAACCGTCAGTAGAACCGTATCCCCAGCTGAAAATTGTTCCATTACTTCACTGAAGTCATCACGATCCCCTATTCCATGCCCATCAATGTAAATGATTGTCTCATATGGCAATAGTCCCGCTTCATCAGCAGCGCTATCCTCTACTATTGCTGCAGCGTGAACCCCACTCTGCTCTGCTACCAATCCAGCAGCTGTTGATGACAATAGGATTAGTACAATATATGTGGCTAGTATGTTTATTGAGGGTCCTGCTGCATAGAGTCTAATCCTCTCTCTCCTTGGAGCGATTGACATGTCTAGGTGTTCCGGTTCCGCGAAGGCTCCAACGGGAAGGGGGCCAATCAATAACAATCCAAAGTTCCTGACTTCCATTCCATGAGCCCGAGCTTGTATTCCATGGCTGTACTCATGAATTAACAGTGCAATTACTAATGCAATAATGGGCCACCAGAAAGGAACAAAACTAGTTACTCCGGGAATCAAAAGTACATCAGTAGCTGGAAGAACCTCGGTGGGCGGGTTTCTAAGGGAAGAAACCAGAGATGCGGAAATTAAGTAGACAACCGCTGCCATGAATAGGAAGCAAACCCAAATCGATAACTCCCCAAAACCCCTCCAGAATTTCCGATTCCTGGAAACGTATTCCAATAGTGATTTGCCCCTATTGGTCCTAGCCATGAGGATAATTCCGAGAACCCTGTCGAAGTTCCAACTGTCCAGATGACCACCCTCCTCAAGATAGTTCAGAGAATAGTACCAGATGCCGATTGATGCCACTAGCCAGAAGGGCGCAACACCGTAGTAAACAAGCATAATCAGGAACAATATGGGTATTACCGAGGCTCTATGCCCCCCCTCCTCATCCATGGTCATACCCCGAAGTCATGACTATTCAACTTGCACCATCGGATAGTAATTGACTTGAGGGGCGTCCTGCTCCCGGGCATATGGGTGAGCTTCAGGGTGAGGATGAAGGCAACCGCAAGGTGAACAGAGAGATAGACTCGCTCAGAAGGGAAAGGGACAGCGTTCAACGCTTGATCAACCAAGTCAAGTTGGGGGAAGTCAGAGCCTCCCTGGAGTCGCTAAGAAGCAGGATGGATGCTATAGAAATGACTCTTGAAAACTAGTCTATCGCTATACCAAGGGAATCCGGGATTTTGGGATTTCCAATCAATCTAGCTCCGTCCGATCTACAAACGAGGGCTAGAAATCGGTGAAGGGGCATTCCTTGTTCCCAATCTAGGAATTGCCTGCCGTTCCTGGTCAGTGGCAGGGATGGAATGCTTCTCGAGAGATGCCTCAGCTTGCCACTTAGCCCCCCAACTTCGACTTTCATAATTCTCCAACTATCCCCCCTCACTCCCTTTAGCCTGTATGCGTAGAGGGGCAGCAGTCCACACCTCTCACCAGTATCTTTCAATGATTCATATTGGTCCCAAGTCCTTCCCGAAAGGTACAGTTTAGAGGTCTTCGAGGATTTGACTTCCACGGGAAAGCACATATCTCCCCTCAGTACTAGGAGATCACCAGTCCCCTCCGAACCACTTCCGGGGGCGCGAACAACTAGGAATGGCCGCTGGGTGACCTGCATAGCTCTGGCCCTCTCCACCTCAGAGCAAGATCTTGTTATGGCCCTGACACCGTTAATCTCTCCAGCAAGCACCGAACGGAGCTCCCTCTCATATTGGCTCCCGATGCTTCCCATGGGTTGAGCTGATTCTCAGGGTTCTTGAGGACATTGGTCAATGTTCACTGTATCTTGCCCTTTCTGAAATCCCTAGTTCTGTCCACCCCGGGGAATTGATCCTCGCTCTCACGGTACACTGTCTTCATGTTTTTTAGGAAGTTAACTTCGTCAGTGACAATTAGCACCATCCTCACTCCTGGGTCTTCTTCTGCGTCCATCCAACCTAGGATTATTTCCATAGTCAATCTAGCTCCCTCTCTGTGCGGATATGCGAAAACATCCATCCCTAGCGGAGGTGTGACAAGAGTCTCCCGCTTCTTGATTTTGGAGACTTGGTCAAACAAGGCGTTGTACGAATTAGCCAGGAGCTCTCTCCTGAAGTTGTCTTGATTGGGCCTTCGACAGTCGGGTCCTACCACGTGAACCAGATTGGAAGCTGGAAGATTGAAGGCAGGCGTTGTAACCGCTTCTCCAACTCCACAGGGCTGCTTGCCATCCTTCCTCCTTTCAACTGCTATTTTTGTGCAGAACTCCCGTAGCTCTTCACCGGCCGCTAACTGCATCTTTTCGTCCAATCCCTCTCTTCCTGCCAACCTGTTGTTAGCTGGAATTACCATCACATCTCCCTCGACCCTGATGACATTCCCAAACTGGACCCTGACTTGCCCATGTTTGCATTCTCGGACGATTATAGTCTCCGCCATGAGATATCAAGGTCAAGCCATCTGATAAGTAACCATCGTACGAATTTCGACATTTCCGGCGATGCATTCATTCGTAGGTGCTCCTTACCAAGGCCATGTCCGCTGGATACGTATTGGTGAATGTCGAACCGGGAAGCGAATCTTCGGTGCACGAGGCGGCCCTCTCCCTTGATTGTGTGACCGATGCAAACATGCTTTTCGGCGACTACGATTTAATTGTGAAGATTGAGGCTGAAGACATGGGAGAAATTGCAAAACATGTCGTTGAATCAATTCGATCAATACCTGGGGTGGCCAATACCAAGACATTAGCCTGTGCTGAGATGTGAGGAAAACACGCCCCGGAAAAACCGAAAAACCCCCAATAGAGCCTCAGTGAAGCGTTTACTCCCCAATAACTTCATTATCTCTCTAGAGCCGCAAAACTGCGGAGGTATTGTAAAAATGTCAGGAAAGAAGTACTTCGTACTGATGGAAAACGGCGATGACACCAGTCAGGTGTTTGTGAACAACCAGCCCCGCGGTGCAGCATTGAAAGCTGCTCGAAGGGGTCACACAGACATCCAACTAAGGGAGCGAGGCACCAATAGGGTGCACTGCTTCGATGGCTGGAGGGATCTCGTTGCAAAGGGTGCAGGCGGTCCAGCGTACCTTCCAGATAAGATCTGGAAGGCCAACGTAAAGAAGACCGGCATAAAGCGCCTTTAGTTGGGCCACAGCCCATAACAGACTAACGTAAACCCCTCGGCCGGGCGACTGGCCGCGGGGATCCAAAACACCGCTCTAGCTGGCGCTTAGCTACTTCTCCGAATTCGGAGTGCCCTACATTCCCAGTTTCCGCGCCAATATTGCGAGAGGGTCGTAGTATTCCGTGACAACTCTCTCTTTGAGGGGTATGATTGCATTGTCTGTAATGTTAATCCCTGCCGGGCATACCTCCGTGCAGCATTTGGTAATGTTGCAATAACCAATTCCGAAATCGTCCTTTATTTCTGGAATCCTGCTTTCTTTGTCCAGGGGGTGCATTTCGAGGCTTGCCAGCCTAACGAAAAACCTCGGCCCAGCAAACTCATCGAATTTCTGATGTTCCCTGAGAACGTGGCAAGTATTCACACAAAGCATGCATTCGATACAAGATCTGAACTCCTGGAGCCTGTCTGCCTCTTCTTGATTGAATTCCCAGTCAAGCTCATTTGGGCCGTTAATTGGTACAATCCTCCGATCCGTTTCGTACGCCCAAGAAACATCAGTTACCAGGTCCTTGACCAGTGGGAACGATTGCATGGGCCTGACCAAGATGGGTGTATCCTCGGGAGTCTCCTCCAGAATGTCCTCCATTCTTGTCATGCACATCAGTCTTGACTTACCGTTCACCTCTGCACTGCAGGAACCGCACTTTCCCGCCTTGCAATTCCATCTGCAGGAGAGATCAGGGGCATGTTCCGCCTGAATTCTATGAATCACATCTAGGACGACCATCCCCTCGTCCATCTCAACGGTGTAGTCGACCATCTTTCCGAATGGGTCCCCTACAGAGTCTGGAGCCCCCCTGAAAACTCTGAATGTTACCTGTTCGCTCATTCAATCACTCCTAGTTTAGATCGTCCTCATCAAGCAGGGACTTCAGGTCATCTGGAATTGGCGGATAGGAAACGTAGTCAATCTTCATTGATCCATCAGCCCCCTGCAATATTACGCTGTTTATCTTGCCCCAATGGGAGTGGTCGGGAGTGGGAAAGTCGTCTCTTGTGTGTCCCCCACGGCTCTCTTCCCTACGTAGAGCCGCCAATGTACACATCCTGCTAACATCAATCATGGCACCAATTTCGAGCGCCTGATGCCATCCCGGATTGTATGTCTTACCCGAACCTCCAAACGTTTCGTGGGACCTCAATTCAAGGACATCTAAGTCATCCAGAGCTTCTTCCAGTAGCTTCTTGGTTCGGATTATTCCGACTTTGTCTTGCATCATCCGCCTCAAGTCCTCAACAACTATTGCTGGATTCTCTCCACTTTCCCTTGAAAGTGGTGCCAGGGTCTCCTCGATTACATCATCGATTTCAGATTGTTCGATTTCAGCGAAATTACTGATTTCCGATGCTGCTTCTGAGGCCTGTTCGCCTGCGATCTTTCCGAAGACGATCAAATCTGATAGTGAGTTGCCACCTAGCCTGTTTGCTCCATGGAGGCCGGTTGCCGCTTCCCCTGCAGCATATAGCCCTGGAATCGTAGACTCCTGCGTCTCTGGGTTGACCTTGACCCCTCCCATCACATAGTGCGCAGTCGGCCCCACTTCCATGGGCTGCTTTGTGATGTCAACCGCCGCGAGCTCCTTGAACTGGTGATACATCCCAGGGAGCTTCTTCTTCACTTCTTCTTCATCCCTCCACGAGATGTCAAGATAAGCCCCTCCATGTTCGGATGCCCTACCCGCGGCCCTCTCACTGTTTATCGCCTTAGCAACAACGTCTCTGGTCAGGAGCTCAGGGGGCCTGCGCTTCGTGGCAAGCTTCCCAGCGATCACTTCATCGACCCACTCCAAAGCCTCCTTCTCAGAATCAGCAAACTCATCGGCATACATTTCTGGAACATAGTTGAACATGAATCGGTCCCCCTCTGAGTTCGTTAGCTTCCCGCCTTCGCCCCTCACTCCCTCTGTAACTAGGATGCCCTTGACAGATGGCGGCCATATCATTCCAGTTGGGTGAAACTGAACGAACTCCATGTCGCCCATCTCGGCACCGGCCCAATAGGCAAGAGCATGACCTTCTCCCGTGTATTCCCAGGAGCCCGAGCAGACCTCCCAGCATCTGGTAATCCCGCCAGTGGCTAGAACAATTGTCTTGGCCTTGAATAAGTGCAACGAACCGTCGTTCCTATCATAGGCGAAACACCCTGAGATTCTTCCATCGGTTTTGAAAAGCCTTCGAACGGTAAATTCCATGAAAACATCCATCCCCATGTGGATGCCCTTCTGTTGAAGAGTCCTGATCAGCTCAAGACCGGTTGCATCTCCTATGTGCGCTAGCCTGGGGTATGTGTGTCCCCCGAAGTTCCTCTGACTGGTCCTGCCCTCTGGAGTCCTGTCGAAAACAGCACCCCACTGTTCCAACTCCCGTATCCGGTCCGGAGCCTGCTGCGCGTGTATCCTGGCCATTCTCCAGTCACCGAGGTACTTCCCTCCCTTCATCGTGTCACGGAAGTGAATCTCCCAGGAGTCCCTGGGGTCCTTGTTGGCCAAAGCAGCAGCTGCCCCGCCCTCGGCCATTACAGTGTGTGCTTTGCCCAGCATTGACTTGCAAATCATTGCTACACTTGCTCCACTCGAGCTTGCTTCTATAGCTGCCCTGAGTCCAGCACCGCCTGCTCCTATAATCACAACATCATGTTCGTGTGTCGTAATCTCTCTCATCATATTCCACCCCAGATTACAATGTCGTTCCATCCAAAGAGCGGATCCGTGCAGGCATAAACATAGAAGTCAGTAAACATGACCCAGAATAGGCTGTAGAGCGCCCATTCTTTGTGCCTCTCGTTGAGTTTCGTTGAGACTTTCCACATCCTGTACTTCATCCTATTCAGGGGGGCACCGGTCCAGTCGTTGCTCCCTCCACCTATGACGTGTCTGAATGCATGGCAGCCTACTGTGTAACCAGTCAGCATCAATACGTTGATGAGAAGAACAATTGTTCCCACACTGATACCGTAGTGATGGACATCCGCATCGTGAAAGTTGACCGAAAGCCAAACGTCATACGAGAGGATTGGAAGGTATGCAAGCGCAATGTACATGAAATAACGGTGTAAATTTTGGACAACCAAAAGACCAGTCTCCCCGCTGTACTCATTCCATGGTTTGGAAACAGCACACCCAGTTGGCTGTTGGAAGAAAGCCCTGTAGTACGCCTTACGATAGTAGTAGCAAGTACCTCTGAAACCAGCTGGGAAAATCAGAATGAACATGGCAGGGCTCATCCACCACAGGAACTCCGGAATGGGTCCTCCGAAGGTACCTTGACCTGGAATGATAAGGGGGCTGAAGAGGGGGCTCAGGACATGGCTTCCGTTGGACTCTATTGCCATGGTCGAATAGCCGGCGCTCCTTCCGAAATCCTCGAAAATCCAGAAATCAGCCTCCATCATTCCTCTCCATGTCGAGTACAGGATCATGATTCCAAGATAGGCGGCCATTGCCGTGGGGCCTTTCCACCAACCGTCTATCCTGTCGGTCCTTCCGAAACCGCTCCTGAGTGGTAGCTTGACGCTAATTCCACGAGTGCTGAGATACTCTCTATCCCAGTCAGCCATAGTACTCCGGCCCTAAGGGCCGGTTGGTTCTCCTTAAGCAATTGCTTTACTCAATATTCCGAATCCTCAAGGTTAAAGCGGGTCATCTACCAGAATCATTTGTGCTAGGAGGGGACATTGAATCGTCAATCTGCCTGAAGTGCGGGCACATGCCAGGGGCATGGCTACCGGGATTGCCTTGCTCGGTCTGCGGGGAGCCATTCCTCTGAATCAGGCTAGGCCAGCATAATCTGCATCCGCTTCTTCCATCTCTATTTCGTCTACATCCATCTGAGCTAGTTGAAGCTTTCCGGACAGCTCGTCATTTACGGCATGCCAGTATGAGTACGCCTCTATCACCCAAATGCCAGACTCGCGAGTTCCGTTACCGCTGCCTTTGACTCCACCGAAAGGCAGGTGGGCCTCGGCACCAGTAGTTGAGTTGTTGATGCCCGTCATTCCAGCCTTGATACCAGTCTTGTAGCGGTAGGCCTCTAGTCGATCGTTCGTGTAGATTGCCGACGACAGTCCGTACGGGCTGGCATTAGCGAGATGCAGCGCATGTTCGAAGTCGCGCGCCTTGACTACAGTGATTGCCGGACCGAAAATCTCCTCATGGAAGCACTCCATGTCCTCGGTTACGTCAGTGAAAACGTGTGGCCACATGTACACTCCCTCACTTGCATCACCTTGGAAACCCTCGGGCTTGTTGTCATTCGTTATTCGGCCTTCTCCCCAAACCTTCGTCGCCCCGCTAGCCTCGCACATCTCAATTCCCTTGAGGAAATCAACTGCGTACTTCTCTGAGAGCATGGACCCGTATAGGACCCCCTCTTCTCGCATCGAGTCACCGATCTTCGTCGACTTTACCTTGGTCATCAACTTCTCCACGAACTCGTCATAGATGTCCTCGTGGACAATAAGATTCCCAAGACTCGTGCAGCGCTGTCCCGCAGTTCCGAACCCGGCCCAGTAGGCGCCTTCAACCGCATTCTCCATATTTGCAGATGGCATGATGACAAGCGGGTTCTTTCCTCCCAGTTCAAGACTGGCGCTTACTAGGTTACGCCCGCAGACCTCACCAATCATTTTCCCCACTGCCGTACTGCCAGTGAAAGAAATTTTGTTCACCATTCCTAGATCGACAGCATCAACTAGATGCTGTCCGGCACCGCTTCCCTTACCGTGGACCAGGTTGATTACTCCATCCGGCAATCCTGCTTCATGCATTACCCTAGCAAGAGCAAAAGATAGGAGAGGGGAGTCTTGAGGAGATTTCCACACACACGTATTGCCACACATAATTGCGGGAATCATCTTCCAGAACGGAACTGCCGAGGGAAAATTGCAAGCGTTGATGATACCACAAACTCCGAGGGGGCGCCGATATGTGAAAAGCTCCTTGTCGGGCAACTCTGAGTTGACCGTCTGACCGTAGAGGCGCCGTCCCTCGGATTGGAAGAATAGGCAAGTGTCTATCGCCTCCTGAATCTCCCCCCCACATTCCTTGAGCGTCTTGCCAATTTCGCGGGCCTGTAGGCGAACAAGGTCCTCCTTGCGCTCCATCAGGAGACGTCCCATGTTGCCGATCACTTGTCCACGAGTCGGAGCAGGTGTTGCTGACCAAGTGGGAAAAGCAGCTCTAGCCGCCTCTAGCGCCTCGTGTACATCCGCCTCATTCGAGAGAGGAAACTCTCCCAGACAGTCTTCTAGCCAAGCAGGATTGACACTTTCGAAGGTAGATCCACCACTCGACTGAGCCAACTTTCCCGCGATAATGTTGTATCCCCTGATTGAGGGGCTTCCGTTCGGGTTCGCTCTGTCGATCGTCTCAAAACCAGTTTCCAGCACATGGGTCATGAGATACGCGAATCAACACCATGACATGAATGCTACTCATCGAATCCCCTTGTTCCGATAACCAATACGGGTGATTTGACACCTGTTGATTGGTGGGTTTAACAACCCCCGTGACTGAGAGACGTTTGTTAGGAGACGATGCCATGACCGACGACTCATCAGATTCACTCACGTTAAGAGTGGCCAAGGCCATACCAAGTGACGTCGGCCACGGGCGTGCAAGAGTCCCATTCGACAACGATCTAAATCTCAAGCCAGGCGACATTATCGAGATATCTGGAGAAAGAAAGACCGCAGCCATAGTCTGGAGGTGCAGACCTGAGGACGCAAATTTGGGTGTGATCAGAGTTGATGGGATTATTCGTAAGAATGCAGGTGTCAGCCTCGGAGACAGAGTGGGCATCTCGAAAGTCGAGACTCAACCGTGCCAGAGATTGGTCTTGAGTCCAGTCATGGCGAAACAGCAGAAGGTCAGGTTCGGGCCTGGGATAGAGGGTTTCGCACGTAGGGGCCTGAATAAGAGGCCAGTAGTGGCTGGGGACAGGATATTCATACCTGGGATGACATTGTTCGCAGAGGCTCTCCCATTTGCAATAGTTTCTACGAAGCCGAAGGGAATTGTACAGGTCCTTCCAGACACGGAGATAGTCATCAAGGAGGATCCCGTAGATGAGGAAGAATCGGGAGAGATTCATACTATCTCTTATGAGGACATAGGAGGCCTCGGAGACCAACTTCAGAAAGTCAGGGAGATGATAGAACTGCCTCTGAAGCACCCAATACTGTTCGCGACGCTGGGCATAGACCCTCCGAGGGGAGTGCTGCTTCATGGCCCCCCGGGTACCGGCAAGACTCTGATTGCAAAAGCCGTCGCTTCCGAGACCAATGCACACTTCACTTCAATAAACGGCCCGGAGATAATATCCAAGTATTATGGAGAGAGTGAAAAGCAGCTGCGTGAGATTTTCGATGAGGCCGCTGCGAATGCCCCTGCAATTATCTTCATCGACGAGTTGGACAGCATCGCACCCAAGCGCGAGGACGTTAGCGGGGAGGTCGAAAGAAGGGTCGTCGCTCAGTTGCTGACACTGCTTGATGGAATGCAGGGAAGGGACAACGTTGTCGTGATTGGGGCAACTAACAGGCAAGATGCAATTGATCCTGCGTTGAGGAGGCCGGGTCGATTTGATCGTGAGATAGAGATAGGCGTTCCAGATAAGAATGGTCGTGCAGAGATCATAGGAATTCACACCAGGGGGATGCCAATAAGTGACGATTTCGACTTAGAGTGGCTATTGGACAACACACATGGTTTCGTAGGGGCGGATATCTCAGCTCTCGTCAGGGAATCGGCAATGAAGGCACTAAGGAGGTATCTTCCGGAGATTGATCTAGACGAGGAGCAAATACCTCCTGAGGTACTTGAGAAGATGGGTGTGATAATGCCAGATTTCAAAATGGCGATCAAAGAAATTGAGCCCAGCGCCTTGAGGGAGATATACCTCGAGGTACCAGAAGTATCGTGGGATGAAGTAGGGGGGCTTGAGGAGATAAAGGACAGACTCAAGGAAAGCATTGAGTGGCCTCTGACGAAGCCTGAGATGTTCGAGCATTTCGGGATTAACCCGCCGAGGGGGATTGTCCTCTTCGGAGCACCTGGTACTGGCAAGACCTTACTAGCCAAGGCCATAGCCAATGAGGCAAAGGCCAATTTCATCACAATCAAGGGACCCGAACTAATTTCGAAGTGGGTGGGCGAATCCGAGAAGGCCGTCAGAGAAGTGTTCAAGAAAGCCAAGCAAGCCAGCCCCTCAATCATTTTCCTAGATGAGTTCGAGAGCATCGCAGGAATACGCCGCTCAAGCTCCGGTGATGGCTCGGATGTCATGAATAGGGTCGTAAACCAGCTCCTCAGCAGCATGGATGGAGTCGAGGGCATGGAGGGAGTGATTGTCGTGGCAGCAACTAATAGGCCAGAAATGATTGATCCAGCCCTTCTTCGCAGCGGGCGCTTTGAGAGGGTACTCCACGTCCCTCCACCTGATCCAGAGGCACTCAAGTCGATACTCAAGATTCACACTGCTGACATGCCCCTAGGGAGATTCTCGATGGATGACATAGCAGCTAAGCTGGAGAATTATACCGGTGCTGATATTGAGGCCGTTTGCAGAGAGGCCGGACTAATCGCTATGAGGGCCGAGAAGAAGACGGTATCAAAGAAGCACTTCGAAGAGGCGGTAGAGAGGGTCAGGCCCACTGTCACTGACGAAATGATGCTATATTACAATCGAATGGAGTCACTTCTAACGAGCGGACTCCAATCAGTAAGGAGGCAGCCAGACAGCCTCGCTGGGATCGAGTCTGTGTGAGGTGGTAAGTTGCCGACAACCTTCGGCAAGGAGCTCCTGGGAATGGATGTCATCGACGAGTCCAACGACAAACTTGGAACGATGGCCGATTTCAGAATTGACATCGACACTGGGGATGTGGTGGCACTCTTGGTCTCAATCGAGCAAGGAATTGATCCCGCATTTCTCCCATGGCCAACCGTGGAGGGACTCCTTTCAGTTCCGGTCGCTGAAGTGGCTAGTATAGGGTCCGCCATACAACTTTCCCGTTGAACTCGTGATGCGGCTGCGTTCATGGCCCCACAACGGTATTAATACGAAGTTAAGGCTCGATGACCATTCCTATGGAATGGAGGACAGGGGATGGCCGACTTCAGCGCTACAATTAGGGGACTTTCGACTCCAAAGTTCAGGAGGGGGGCCTCTATCGCGGCATTCTGGTTTCTCATTGGAATATTGGTTCTCGAGGTACTTCAGACATACCTCGTGGAAGGGGAAACGCAACAGTCCGCATATGGCGATGACTGGAACGATCTCGGTGCATTCAGATCGGAAATAAACAGCATGGGAGTAGAAACCAATGCACTGGTTTCAAGCCCCCTACTTCTCAGTGAGATAGACCATCCGGAGGAAGCAATATTTGTGGTGTCAGGGGTTGAGAGGGACACTATATCGCTCCCAAGATTCACTGGGGACGAGAATGTAATCGAGTTCACGGAGGGGGACGGCTATACCACATCAGAGATACTGGCAATCGAGAGTTTCGTTCAGAGAGGAGGGACGGTAATATTACTCGATGATTTCGGTTACTCCGCACAATTAGCTAGCCAATTTGGATTGGACTACTCTGGTCACAGGCTCTACGACGGCCAAGCATACGCCCATGAATTGGACTACAACTTCGTATGGGTCAACACAACATCTGCATTCAACTTCACTACCAATTCAGGATCTCTATCCTCCATCAATCCCTGTTTGAAGGATTTGGACAATGATGGGGTCATCGATTTGCTAGATGAGGATCCCCTGAATCCATCCGTCACTACTCAAGGAATAACTTCTGAAATGGCTGGATTGTGTGCCCACAGGTTCGATCAGGCAACTTCGAGCTGGGATTTCACAGAGGGTTACGACATACTGACAAACGGCCCCTCAGCATTTGAGAAGGCTTCTTCGTACAATCCCGTGGAGAACCGCTACGCGATAGGCCGCTCAACACTGGATTCATACCTCGATACCAACGATGATGGGAACCTAACTGTGGGATTCGAGGCAGCGGGCATCGAAGATGATGAACAAGGGCCATTCGCCGTCTACGTAAGATACTGCCAGAATAGGCTTTGCATCGACTCAGATTCAGGGAGGGTTCACTTTGTCTCAGATGGTTCAATGTTGATCAACTCACTCTACAGCCCTGACTACTTGCCCGATTATTCGGGACTAGTCCCTGATAACGACAATAGGAAATGGGCCCTGGATATCATTGCCGAGGCACTCCTGATTGGGAACTCAAGCACAAAGGCCAGTGAGAACGCGATTGTAATTTTCGATGAGAGCCGCCATCAGCAGTCGAATATCGGGGGAGACACATACAATCTACTGTACTACCTCCTAATCTACTTCACAAATGACTGGATGGCTATGCTCTTGCTGTTCCTCGGACTATTCATTGCATTGGAGGCAGTTCTGATCAGGAAAGAGGATCCAGACGATTGGAGGCATGTTTTCAGAATAATTTACTATGGATTTGGAGATGCCCGGAGGTATGAGTATTACCAGAGGCCAGAGAAAATCAGGCAGGTACTACTTACCAGAGTTAGGAATGTCAATGCTATGTCCAGGGAGGAGTTCGACGCTCTTCCCGCTTCCGAATTACAGAAAATGGTAGATGACAACGTCCTGACCGACTTCATCTTCAATGATCGTAGGTACAAGACCGATGAGTTGGTTGGAATCGTAAAGAGAATCAAAGAGTGGGGACGGACAGAGTCCGATTCGGAGGCCTAGAGATGTGGACAAGAAAGGCTGCAATAATGTTCACCAGCGGAATAAGCCTCATCCTAATCGGGATGATGATTTCCAATTTCCAGCTAATGATAGTCGGGCTGTCATTCATCTCGTTACTTGCAATCAATGGATGGGTGGAAGGTCACTCCGACTTACTGGTCGAAAGAGAAACCTCGGCCACAAACGTGTACAAGGGGGACGACATAGTGGTCTCTCTCACCATCACAAACAAATCTTATCGCAGAACCCAGCAATTGGAACTCTTCGACAATGTACCGCATGAGATGAAGATGCGCAAAGGAATCAACCAGATGAGGATGAACCTAGGGCCGGGGCAGACGGCAAAACTCCGTTATGTCGTCAGGTGCCCTCTCAGGGGGCACTATACAATCGGCCCGGTTTCTATTCGATACCGAAATGCATTCAACCTCTTCGTGAATGAAACAAAGTTGGACGACAGGTCCGATATCACGGTCTTCCCACAGATTAGGGATATTGAGGAAGCGCTCCTCAGGTCAGACGTTCCCAAGATGTACTCGGGCGCGACCACTCTGAAGACGCCGGGCCCAGGAATGGAGTTCTACGCACTCAGAGAGTACCTCCCGGGCGACTCATTCCGGTCAATTAACTGGAAAGCACTGGCTAGAACCGGGGAGATGATGGTCAACGAGAAAACCCGTGATGCTGTAACTGACGTTTTCGTGATTGTAGACACCAGGGACGTTTCTAGGATTGGCACGGTTCTGAAGAACCCACTGGAGATGGGAACAGTGGCCGCGGCTTCTGTGTCCAATTATTTCCTAAAGAGGAGGGACTCGGTATCTTTGGTAACATATGGATCAAGGATGGACTACCTCCCACCAGAAACCGGTGACAAGCAGTACTTCAAGATCCTTAGTGGCCTAGCTTCAGTCGAGGCTAAGGGGTCAATGCCACTCCAGGCTGTCACCAACGCACTATCCCCGAGAATGAGCCGTGGCTCTCCCGTATTCATCATTAGCAGTTTGGAGGGGGATGGGACAACATTGCCGGCAATTAGGAACCTATCTGGAAAAGGCCACGAGGTGATAGTCCTCTCACCAAGTAGTATCGACCTTGAGAGACTGGTTAGCAGGATTCCAAGGATGTCCTACGAGGTTCTGAAGTTGGAACGGCAGAACCGCCTAACGGCAATAGCGGGATATGGCGCCAAGGTGATCGACTGGATGCCAGATGTCGAGCTTTCCCAAGCTCTACTACAGATTAAGTTAGGATAGGTGATTCGGATGATTTCAAATGAAGTTCCAATGAGAAAGTCACTCAGCATCAGACATCTCCGCCGACGTTGGCAGATACTCCTATTGCAGTTAATCTCGACCGCGTCACTCATCTTCCTGATGCAGAGAATGACGAAGCTGTATGGGACGTGTTCGGACAGTTTTGTTGAGTCATACGGCGACTCATTGTATTGGTGTCCAGCATATGAGCACACTCGGGGACTCAGGTGGTTTGAACAGGAAACCGGTTCACTGGTCCTCCCAGATTTCCTTACGGGGCTAGATCAGGCTGGAGAAATGACTGTGGCCGCACCTCTCGTTCTTTGTTTCGCAATAACCGGAGTCTGGATTTACGCACTAACTCGCGACGAGTCCACCAGAAAGTGGATCAACATAGGGGCAGCCGTGATTTTCTTCGCATGGATGCTTCTACCGTTCCTGATTTCGTGGATTATGGCAATGGACCACCCCCTGAATCACATCGACAATCTATGGGGGCCCCTCCTTTTCGTATTCGAGATTGTTTTCCTGGGAGTAGTTTTTGCCCCCGTGCTCGCTGGAATTATGGGCATCTGGGGCCTCTCGAGAAAGTTCCTAACCTGGACGGTAGGTTACTACCTCACAGTAATAGGGGTGCATGCGATTCTAACTTTCGAGGGCATTACCGAGTCCGTTGACTTGGGACTAAACCCGCTTCCCGCCCAGATAGGAGAGGCTACGATAATGGGGGGACTAGTCTCTCCACTCGCACTCGACCTAATCGAGGTCGCCATACTCCTGCTATTGTACCTGGAATCTGGGTCAGCGGTAATCTCCCACATGGAGTACGCATCGCTTCTCCCCAAGGACGCGAAGACAGACCCAGATTTCGTCAGGCAGTTCGATAATGTCGTCAATGGGCACATAGTTCACCTGATCGGGGTCATGACCCTCGTAGCTCTCACTACAGCGATAGCACTCGAATTCGACGACTTCCTGATTTCCACTGTTGGCGCACTATCAGGCGGGCAATGGTCCGGACAGGTAAAGGAGTCTCTAGAGCTGCAGTTGACCTATGGCAAGGTCATCTCAGCAGGCCTCTTCCTAGTCTTTGTCGCAGGAATGAGGTTCATACTGCCTTGGCAGAGGGTCACCGGAATCTTCGAGACAGCACTTCTGAGGTTCAGATCTTCTGAGACATGACTACCTTAGTTTCATTGCCCTGTACATCACCCTAATCAGCAGGTCCGCTACTAGCGGGGTCAATATTACCGCTGATACGACCGCTCCGATAAGGGACATCTCCCCCATGTGTCTATCCAGTGCTTCAGAAGCTTCAGGAATCAGAAGAACAGAGCAGACCAAGCACAGGAAGAACACCAAGCGCTCCGGCCAGGGGCTGGAGTATCTGCCTAGTGAATCAGACCTGTTGGGCAGCGCCCCAGCATCCGTCATGTACACATGTGGACGCCATAATTTATCAAAAAACCGTAAAACACTTCTGGAAAATCACTCATTGGGTTCAAGACGACATACTCTCGGCCCCAATCATGGGCGAGGCGATTATGGTCAACTCCTGTAGTCGATGCAAGTCCCCTGCAATAGTCCATCAGCCTTACAGCGGGCAGCACCTTTGCCCTAGGCACCTCGAGACATCCATTCGAAAGAGAACCTCAAAGGAGCTCCGAAAGCAGTTGGAACTCCCTCGTGACGCTAGACACGAAGATGGCAGTCCATTTGTCATACTCGCTGCGATCTCCGGGGGTAAGGACTCCGCGGTACTACTAACAATGCTGAATGACATTATCGGAAACCGTCGTGATGTGAAGATAGTTTCAGGGTGCGTGGACGAGGGCATCGATGGCTACAGGTCCCCCTCATTGGAAAGAGCCAGAGAACTTTCCGAGTCCCTCGGAGTGGAGTTTTTCACACTTAGCTATGAAGAAATGGGATTCCAGAGGATGGACGAGGTCGTTAGGAGGATGCCTGCAATGGGTGAGTTGCACGATGAGGCCGACGGCCTGATGCCATGCTCATACTGCGGCGTTTTCAGGAGACAGAGCCTCAATGCCCTAGCCGAGAAAACTAAGGCCGACGTCATGGCACTGGGACACAACTTGGATGACATGGCCCAATCGATCCTGATGAACCTGCAGAAGGGAGAGATAGACAGGTCAGTTCGCCTAGCCCCTCACACTTCAACACCCATCGAGGGAATAGTCCCAAGGATAGTTCCCCTAAGATGGGTCCCAGAGCAGGAGATCCATGCTCACGCCATTTCCAAATCTCTGCCCATCCACCACGGAGACTGCCCACACGCACCAGGCGCACAGAGGCAGCAGAGCAGATCCGTGATAGCACAACTCGAGTCCCTCACCCCTGGCGCAAGGCACGGGCTCCTCCATTCACTCGACCAGATCCGCGAAATACACAGGGACGCATATCCAAATGCCAAGCAGGATGTAGTGGAATGCAGGGAATGCGGCGAGATAACATCTAGAGAGGTGTGCCAGTCGTGCACTATGAAGAAGTGGCTTTCAGAGGCATCCTGAGGTTTGACAATGATTGTGAACATAGCCGGATACAGGTTCGTCGACATTCTGGACAGGGACACGTTGAGATCCCCACTTCGCGAGAAATGCGTTGATTTAGGACTAAAGGGAACGATACTCCTTAGTCACAATGGAATCAACTTCTTCCTCGCTGGGAAGCAGGAGTCAATAGACGAATACATATCGTACCTGGAAGAAGATGAGAGGTTCCGTGAAATGCCTATCCATGTCTCATTTACCGAGTATCAGCCCTTCAAGAGGATGCTAGTCCGACTCAAGAAGGAGATTATCTCACTTGGAATAGACGAGATAAGGCCCGCTGATTACACGGGGATCTTCATCGAGCCGAATGAATTCAAGGAGTGGCTGGACAATGACCAAGAGGTGATGATTTTGGACACAAGGAACGACTACGAGTTGAGAGTCGGAACGTTCGAGAATGCTATTGACTTGGATATCAAGTCATTCCGGGAATTCCCAGAGGCGATAAAGAAGCTAGAGCAAGACAAGTCAACGCCAGTGGTCATGTTTTGCACTGGGGGTATTAGGTGCGAGAAAGCCAGCGTCGTGATGGAGAAACAAGGCTGGGAAAACGTCTACCAGATCAAAGGAGGAGTCCTTGGATACTTCAGGGAAACAGGCGGAGCACATTGGAACGGGGACTGCTTCGTCTTCGACCAACGCGTATCTGTGGACAAGAGCCTCAAGGAGTCAAAACATGAGATGTGCTTCAAGTGCCGTGAGCCCCTTTCCCCTGAAGAGCTCAATTCCGACATGTACGTCATAGATCGGCATTGCCCATATTGCTATGCGGCCAACTCGGCCTCTTCCGCTACTCTTCCTGCGCAGTAGCACCCCTTGCTGGGGGCTCTCCGTTGAGTTTCAGGCTGAATTGCAGAACCAAGGCCACTAGGAAAACCACCCCTGATACCCTGAAGCAGGTGTGGTAAGTCCATATCCCAGTCCCCTCCACTGTAACAGACCACAAGTAAGCGGCCAAGAGTGGCCCAATAATCCTAGCAAGTGCGCCATACCCCTCTTGGGCCCCCATTACCATCCCAAGCTCATGCCCGCCAACCTGTGCTTCGAATGTCAGTAAGGACGACTGAGTGGGCGAGAAAAGCCCGTTCCCTATGGCTAGCCCTGCGGACGAACCCAGGATGAGCCACGATGCCTCGGATGGGACGTAAGGTAGGCTGGCTATTCCTAGGCCACAGAGGACAGTCCCCAGGAGCATCAGCCTCTTCATCCCGAAACGATCGCTCAGGGGCCCAATCAGACCCCCCTGGACTATCACCCCCAACAATCCAATGAAAGCGAATATCCAGCCATTGTCCATCTCATCCCATCCCAGCCCACCATTCTCAGGAGACATTGCGGTGAATAGTATGAATGTCCCATGCATCATGCTGAACCCCATCAAGAAGAGGAAGTTCACGAGAACAAGGGTAGAAACCGTTGGTAGTCTAAGAATGCCAATAATACTGGACATTGTTCCAGAAAGACGCGTTATTGGTGAAACCTCATCTGACATGCTCCTCTTCTCCACAGGGAGGCTCTCCTCTAACCAGTAGTAGGCCAGAGTCAGAGAAACTAGCGAAAGCATACTGGAGAAGAGGCAAGGTAGGAGGTACTCATGAGATGCCCAGAAGGAAGTGTCGAAGGGTCCGCCGATTCCTGAGGCAGGATCCGAGAGTATCCCTCCAATGAAGGGACCAATCATGAAACCGAGTCCAAAGGCAGCACCAATCATCCCCATCCTCCTTGCTACCATGCTACTTTCACTGATATCGCCGATGTACGCCCTCGCAACCGCAATGTTCCCATTTCCAGCCCCAGCTAGGAATCTGGCAGCAATTGCCATTTCCAGACTGTTCGAGAGGCCGAAAACAACGAAGAAAATTGAGTTGGAAACCAATCCAAACATGAGCACTGGCCTTCGTCCGACCCTATCGCTCATTGAGCCGAGAATCGGTGTGAATAGGAACTGTGCAAGTGAGTATACCGCAATTACAACGCCAACCCATAAGTCCCTGCTGCCGACCTCTGTAATCCCCTGTCCTGAAGCCAGGTCCTGGATGAAGTAGGTCAGAAACGGAATAACAATTGTGAAGCCCAGCATATCTACTAGGACTACAAGGAAAAGAACTGCCATCGGTGACTTGCCGCTTCCGGTGTCACTCAACTGCATCACTCCCGGGGACCAATGAAAGGCTCCGGTCTCGTGTGGTTATCTCGGCGAATATGCCCGCAACGAACTCATCCATTGGAACTCCCTTTCGTTGATCACCGGTCATCGAATTTCGGATGGACACCGTTCCATTATCAGTCTCCTCGTCCCCGATAATTACCATGTACGATGGACGCATCTTCCTGTGTGTCCTGATTTTCTTGCCAACGGTGTTGTCCGAGTCGTCCACTCTGACCCTTGCTCCCGATTCATACAGTGCTGAGGCCACAGTGGCAGCGTGCACCTTGTGCTTCTCCGATATGGTGATGATTTGTACTTGGATCGGAGAAAGCCATGTCGGGAACCAACCCGCCCAGTGCTCGGTAAGGAATGCCACGAATCTCTCATGGGTGGAAAGAGGGGCTCTGTGAATGACAAAGACCTCACCATTGTCCATCCCAGTTTCGTCAGTATACGAAAGGCCGAACCTCTCCTTGGCAGCGAAGTCCAGTTGTATCGTCGACATCGACTCCTCCCTTCCCAGCAGGGTCCTGAACTGTATGTCTATCTTGGGCCCATAGAATGCGGCTTCTCCCACGGCTTCCACATACTCGACCCCCAGCTCGTCGAGGATATTTCTCAGGTGATTCTGAGTGGATTCCCAATTCTCTGGCTGATCGATGTATTTGTCGGTATTTTCAGGATCCCACAAGGAGAGTCTGAAGTGGTAGTCATCGAATCCGAAAGCAGAGTAGTAGTCCTGGACCATCCTCACGTTATCTGCGACCTCTGATGCCACTTGGTCCAGAGTGCAGTAGATATGCGCGTCGTTCATGGAAAGCATCCTCACCCTAAGCAATCCAGCCAGAGTTCCGGACAACTCGTTCCTGTAGACGGTCCCATACTCGGCTATTCTCATTGGTAGCTCGCGGTAAGACCTCTTCTTGTTCTTGTAGACAAGATGGTGGAAAGGGCAGTTCATCGCTTTGAGGTAATATTCACCATCGTCCATCTCCATCGGGGGGTACATGCCATCCGCGTAGTGAGGGAGGTGGCCACTCGTCTCGAACAGCTCCTTCTTCCCGAGAACCGGTGTGGTGACTCTGACATATCCGTAAGCCTCCTCGGTCTCTAGGGCGAACCTCTCTATCTCTCCCTTCAGAACCTCTCCGTTGGGGAGCCAAACAGGGAGCCCCTTGCCAATCATCTCGTCGATCATGTACAGCTCCATTTCTCTTCCAATCTTCTTGTGGTCGCGCTTGGCAGCCTCCCCCAATTGCCGAACCCTCTCTTTGAGTCCCTCCTTGGATGAGTAGCACATCCCGTAAATCCTGACTAGAGACCCCTTGTTCTTGTCAGCCCTCCAGTATGCCTGGCTCGTGCTGGTCAGTTTGAACCACCTGAGATAAGAGGTGCTAGGAACGTGGGGGCCTCGGCAGAGGTCAACGAAGTCCCCCTGTCTGTATGCAGAGGAACCAACGTCATCGCCAATTTTCTCGTCCATTATCTCAATCTTGAATTTATTATCCGAGAATAGGGAGCGCAGGGACTCGTTGTCATGCTCCTCCCTGGTAATTGCGTGATTCCCCTTCACGAGCTCCTTCATCCTCTTCTCGATGCTCTTGAGGTCATCCTCCGAGATCGAGTCCATGTGGAAGTCGTAGTAGAATCCGTGCTCAATGGGTGGGCCTATCGTTGGCTTTGCATCTGGGAACAACTCTGTCACTGCTTGAGCAAGTAGGTGGGCGCATGAGTGCCGGAGTATGTATGAGCCCTCGTCCGACTCTCCGGAGATGGGCTCAACAGAGCAATCTGAATCCAGAACGTGAGACATGTCCCTCTCTGTCCCGTCGACATAGGCAGCAACCGCCCCGGACTTCCTCCCATGGACATTCTCGATGACCTCACCTGCAGTTATTCCCGACGAATACTCGTGTCGCCCACCGTCCCTGATGTCTACATTGATCATCGCCATCGCTGCACCTCCGTTGTAGCCGCTGACACGCTCCCGTTTGAAAGCGTCTATCACTCAATCGGCCCAGAGGGCCGAATTACCACATTCAATCCGAAGCGATAAGACCACACGCCCCTAGGCTAGCACATGCCCCGTCTCGGCTTGTTGGTCAACCCTGATGCAGGTCTCGGGGGGAGGCTCGGGCTCAAGGGCTCAGATGGGCAGGCTGAATATGCGAGATCACAGGGCGTGGAGGACCGCTCGGGTCCGAGAATGAGGGCAATGCTCGAGCATTTCTCCGCAATAGCCGGCGCCAAGTCGGAAGAATGCCACTGGGTTACTAGCGATGGTAGAATGGGCTCTGAGTGGATTCCGGAGTCGATATCAGAGATCGAATTCGCTCATTCCTCCAAGGGCCCCACTTCAGCAAACGACACGTCCGATGCGATTTCCTCCCTGCTCGACTCAGGAATAGACCTCCTGGTCTATGCTGGGGGAGATGGAACGACCAGGGACATAGTCTCGGCACTGTCCGAAGCCGACTCCCCGAAGCTACCCGTGATTGGCGTACCCACGGGGGTCAAGATGCACTCGGGCTGCTTCGCATCCTCGCCGAAGGCTGCAGCCGAGGTCCTAGCCTCATGGATTGGGGGCGACCTGCTGATTGCTAGCACAGAGGTGCTGGACCTGGACGAGGAGCTCTACCGCCAGGGAAAATGGGTGGTCAGGATATATGCCGAGGCAATGACCCCCTCCAGCCCACGTTGGATGCAAGGGGCGAAGATGAGGGTGGAGGCATCGGGAGAGGACGAGGTAGTCGAGGGAATAGCCGAGCACATTGAGGAGACCATAGTCGAGGACGACAGGCTGGTGCTCTGGGGGTCCGGCGGGACCCTGAGGTCAATAGGGAAAATCATAGGATTCGAATTGACTACACTCGGGATAGACGCTACAAGGGGCTCGCAGCAAGTGGGAACGGACATCAACGAAAGAGAGATCCTCGAGATACTGGACTCACACGAAGGCCCTGTGACTTTGCTGCTCTCTCCGATGGGCGGTCAGGGATTCCTTATCGGACGCGGAAACCTACAGCTCTCCCCGAACGTGCTCAAGAGGATAGGGGTGGATGGAGTACTTGGGATAGTGACTCCAGCCAAACTCCTGACCCTGAGGAGCCTGCGAATAGAGACGGGGGATGAGGAACTGGACAGCCTTTTCTCAGAGAAGAAGTACCTCAAGGTTCTACAGGGATACAGAACCACCAGGGTCCTACCAGTCTCTGTCGACTGAATCAAAGGGTAGGCACTGAAAGGGTGGATAAATAGCCGATAAGTTCAGTCTGGATATAGCAATGGGCTCGAGCAAAGGACCTTTGATTTACTCATTAATCGATTAGACTATACCCTGATTATCTTATTAATGTGAATTGTTATAATTACATATTTCAAGATATTCTACATTTTCTTTCTTTAAATAGAGTTAGGATATTACTAAATTGATAATATGACTGTTTACACAATTAATGAGGTGGACATCGATTCCGATTTACTGAGTGATAAGAAATATAGATTAACGAACTATTTTGTAGTTGGCATTACGGCCCTAATTTGGTTATTTGTGACTTTAATTTGGGCTATTGTCGGCTTTTTACTCTGGGTACCTTTATTGGCTCGTTCTACACTTTTAATGTGCGCCGCTATACCTCTTGAAGCATGCACGAATAAGAAAGGATATACCGACCAGGCCGAAAGGGCTCTTACTTCAACAATCGGAATCTACCCCAAAGGGTTCCTAATTGTCACTAGGTCAATTTTCAATAAGGTGCCAGGAAGTGGGGATTGGGAATTAGGGAGTGATTGGGGACTTATGGCCAGAGAATTATTGGTGGCAGGGATATTCTGGATGATTCTACGTTCATTGATCACAGGCGAACCTGTCTCAGAGGAATCATTTGTCCCAATAGTAGGAAGGTAGGTCCAAATAGACAAATAATGGAGACGACCAATCGCATCGGGCCCTCTTCAACTAGTATCTAATCGGAAGGGTCTAAGCAGATAGGAATCAATTAAGAGATAATTACCTGCAACTTTTACACTTGTAGTCTCGAATAAAGCAATCATCCCATCCACCTCCACCTTCATTCCCGTCACAGACCCATCTCCCGCAATCACACTCTACCATAGATCTCCGAAATCCATTATAATCGCACCCTACACATCTTGGCATATTTTCTCTTTATGCTAATTACAATTATAATTTGTGGCATCTATCAACTTACACAGTAAGAGTGTCTTCGTGTGAGTCATTGGGGGCGCCCAACTAATCACCAGTGGTTGTGTGGGTTCCTAGGTCAACCCAATCCCCTGGTTGCTAGTTTCATGGGTGCCTCGGTAAGCCCAACCAATCAATTATGCTACATTCCCACCGAGTGACTGCTCGGTAGTGGATTCCCTACCCTTTGTTTCAAATTTCTTGCCCAGTGGCCGCTTTCAATAGTCCTAGGAAAGGGGGACTGGGCCGGTAGGGACGTGACTTGAACTCGGGGTGGTACTGAGTGCCGACGAAGTAAGGATGTCCCTCCAGCTCCATGATTTCGCAGCGTTGCCCGGTCTCGTCCTTCCCTACGTACATGAGCCCCGCGCCCTCGATCCGCTCGATCAGCTCGGGATTCACCTCGTACCGGTGACGATGCCTCTCGTCCACGTGCTTGGAACCCCCATACAAGCGTCTCATCTTGCAGTCGTCCACTAGGAACGGAGTAGGCTTGGTCCCTAGGCGCATGGTCCCTCCCATGTGGGTCTTGGATATCTCGGGCATGAAAACGACGGCTGGATTAGGCGTGCCCTCGTCG